>ENA-OUQP01000088-OUQP01000088.1-human-gut-metagenome-genome-assembly--contig:-NODE-88-length-96161-cov-6.603511_pt1 | contig 96161 bp, 110 predicted proteins | sample MGYA00237951_ERZ548836 | MGnify/ENA primary metagenome ERZ548836 (study PRJEB26490, sample SAMN05194702) | human gut metagenome | biome: terrestrial biome; feature: human-associated habitat; material...
TGCCGTGCTGGCCGACCCCCGCATCTTCGTGCTGGATGAGGCCACCTCCTCCATCGACACCCAGACGGAGCAGCTGATCCAGAACGCCATTGACCATCTGCTGACGAACCGCACCTCCTTTCTGGTAGCCCATCGCCTCTCCACCATCCGCAAGGCGGACGTGATCCTTGTGGTGAAGGACGGCCACATCGTGGAGCAGGGCAAGCATGAGGAGCTGCTGCGGCGCAAGGGCTATTACCACGACCTGTACAGCAAGCCGTTCGCTCAGGAGAGCGCCGCCCGCATCTTGGGTGAGGGCAGCGCCCAATAAAGCACATATCAGAGCAAAAGCCCCATTCCCTGCGCTGCTGAACTGCACCCCACTTGTTAGATATCTAACAAGTGGGGTGCAGTTCACTGATGGCTACCGGGATCTTTGCCGGAGGGCCTCCCCATCTGTTCATAAAATTTTCATATTATTCCTGTTGCCATTTTGTAACTTTTTTTATATAATACCTTATGGTGACATAATACGGCGCAGCCCGACAGGGTTCGTCGTTTCAAATGCAGCGGGCCGGGTCTCCGGCAACGAGGGATATGATATGATTCGATTGAAGGACGTTGAAAAAACATACGAAAACGGGACGGAGGCCCTTCAGGGCATCTCCTTTACCATTGAGGACGGGGAATTTGTGTTTCTGGTGGGACCCTCCGGCTCCGGCAAGTCCACCATCATCAAGCTCCTGACCGGCGAGGTCATCCCCACGGCGGGGCGGGTCATGGTCAACGGCTTCTCCATGAGCCGCATCTCCGACCGGCAGATCCCCTATATGCGCCGCACCATCGGCGTGATCTTTCAGGACTTCCGCCTGATCCCCAAGAAGACGGTGTTCGACAACCTGAGCCTTGCCATGCGGGCGGTGGGGGCCACGCCCCGTGACATCCGCACCCGCATCCCCTATGTGCTGGAGCTGGTGGGGCTGAAGGGTATGGAGGACCGGTACCCCGACGAGCTGTCCGGCGGTGAGCAGCAGCGTGTGGCCATTGCACGGGCGCTGGTGAACAATCCCAGCACCATCGTGGCCGACGAGCCCACCGGCAATCTGGATCCCAACCGCTCGCTGGAGATCATGACCCTGCTGGAGCGCATCAACGCCCTTGGCACCACCGTGGTGGTGGTGACCCACGAGCGGGATCTGGTGAACCACTTCGACAAGCGGGTCATCATGATCGATCACGGGCAGGTCAACGGCGACGGCGTGGGAACGTATGAGGTATAACAGATGAAGCACGATTTTCGATATTTTTTCCGGGAGGGCATCCGCAATATGTTCTCCCACGGATTCATGTCCTTCGCCGCCATCGGCGTGACGGTGGCGTGTCTGGTGATCATGGGGACCTTTTCGCTGGTGGCCTATAACGCCAACGAGAACCTGAAGGATCTGCAGAAGGAGAACGCCGTGCTGGCCTTCGTGGATGAGAACCTCTCTGACAACGAGGCCAAGGCCCTGCAGTCCAAGCTGGAGAAGATCCCCGGTGCGGCGGACTGCACCTTCGTCTCCCGGCAGGAGGCACGGGACAGCTATGTGGAGCAGTACGATGAGGACGACCTGTATAGCGACTTGGATCCCTCCATTTTTCGCCATCGGTACGTTATCCATCTGACGGACGCCGCACAGATGCAGCAGGTGGTATCCGATCTGGAGGCCACCCCCGGCATCGTGAAGGTCCGGGCGGACGAGACCATCTCCAACGGGTTTTTGACGGTGCGGAATGTGGCAAGCCTCATCAGCATCGCCCTCATTGCGGTGCTGCTGGTGATCTCGGTATTCATTATCTCCAACACCATCAAGCTCACCACCTTTGACCGGCGGGATGAGATCGCCATCATGAAGATGGTGGGCGCCACCGACGGCTTCATTCGATGGCCCTTCGTCTACGAGGGTCTGCTCATCGGTCTGATGGGCGCCGTCATCGCCTTTGGACTGCAGTGGCTGCTGTATGAGGCCATTTCCAAGGGCATTGCCGGGTCCGATACCCTGCAGCTGCTGCGGGTGGTGTCCTTCCGGAAAATTTGGGGGCCGGTGGCCGGTGTGTTCGGTCTGGTAGGGATCCTGGTGGGCGTGGGCGGCAGCCTGACCGCCATCCGGAAGTTCCTGAGAGTATAAGGAGGAGTGCAGCATGAGTAAGAAAAAATGGTGCGGCCTGCTGGCCATTCTCATGGCGGTGAGCATCGTGTTCACCAGCGGCGCTCTGCGCCCGGTGAACGTCTATGCCGAGACCATCGCAGACCTGCAGGAGCAGTCGGAGGAGCACCAGAAGAAGCTGGAGGAGATCAACCAGCAGATCGAGGAGGCCGAGGCCAGCAAGGCCGATGCGCTGGAGCAGAAAAACCTGCTGGATCAGCAGGCGGACATCCTCCGCAGCCAGATCTCCAACGCCCAGCAGCAGATCGATGCGCTGGAGGCGGAGCTGGCGGACAACCAGCAGAAGGAAGAAGCTCAGTACGACCTGTTCTGCCGTCAGGTGCGGGATGAGGAGGAGCGGGGGACCGCCTCCTTCTGGTCGGTGATCTTCAAGGCCACCAGCTTCAGCGATCTTTTGGGCCGCATCGACTTCATCAATGAGGTGGCCGAGCACGACCAGAGCGTCATCAACGACCTGCGGCAGCTGCGCCAGCAGATGCAGGCCGACCGGCAGGCGCTGGAAGAGCAGCGCTCCCAGCTGGAGAGCCGCCAGACGGAGCTGAACAGCCAGCTGGAGGCAGCCACCCAGCTCATTGCCAAGTACAACGAAACGGCGGACGGCCTGAACGATCTGGCCGCTCAGGAGAAGGCGGCAGCCGATGAGCTGGACGCCCAGATCCAGGCCCGGAGAGAGGAAGAAAACCGGAACAACGGCGGCGATAACAGTGGAGGCAGCGGCGGTGGCGGCGGAAGCGGCTCCGACGAAACGCCCTCCTCCGACGGGTACATCTGGCCCTCGGACTGCCGGCTCATCACCTCCGGCTACGGCGGGCGTGAGCAGCCTACCCCCGGCGCCAGCACCACCCACATGGGCGTGGACATCGGCGCCTCCTACGGCAGCTACATCTATGCCGTGAAGTCCGGCACCGTAGTGGGTTCTAAGTACAGCTGGGGCGGCTACGGCAACTATGTGGAGATCGACCACGGAAACGGCAACTTCACCCTGTACGCCCACATGAGTGAGCGTCTGGTGGAGGTGGGCGAGTATGTGGAGCAGGGCGAGGTCATCGGCCTGTGCGGCTCCACGGGCATCTCTACCGGCCCCCACGTCCACTATGAGATCTGGGAGAACTACACCCGCATCAATCCGCTGAACCGTCTGCCGGGGTATATCCCCTATTGGTGGTAAGCGGCCTTTTCCCCACCTGCACCAAGCGGTGCAGGTGGGGAATTTTTTATGCCGTCTTTCTCCCGCCGCCGGGCCATAGACTGGTGGAAAGGGGGCGCTGTGTTATGGTGGGATATGTGCGATGGGAGGAGAAGCGGAAAAGGCTCACCCTGCGGCGCTGTCCGCTGGGAGACGGGGAGGTGTGCCTGCTGGAGGGCGGTGGGCGGCTGGATCGGCGGGTACAGCGCCGGGTGCGGCAGGCGGCGCAGGCCATGGCCGACGCCGGGGTGCGGTATGCGGCGGCACCGCCGGAGTGGGCGGCGCTGCTGCTTCCCCTTCGGCTCCCGGCCCCGGTGGCGCTGCGGCGGGCCATGCTGGGGCAGCTGGTGGACTGCGCCTGCAGGCAGCTGGGACTCTGCCGGTCACAGGCCAGTGTGGTGCTGCGGGCCTCCCGGCCCGACGGGGCCGTTACGGAGGCGGCGGATCTGCTGGCTCGGCGGGTAAGGTATCTGTCGCCGCAGCTGGGCCGGGGGCAGGAGGAGCTGCGGCGATCCCTACGGCACCGGTACGGACTGGGAGAGGGCGGTCCGGTGGCGCAGCTGGCGGTATGCTTCGGCGCAGCGGCGGAGGGGCTTCCCTCCCTGCTGATCGGGGAGAGCCATCAGGAGGTCCGGTATGTATGGGCCGAGCCGTGGTGGGAGAAAATGAAGCCGTGGGCAGCGGAGGAGCCGCTGCTGGCGGCGCTGCTGGCGGAGGGAAGCCTTCCGCCGGGTGCGGCTGTCCCGGTGTGGGTAGGACTTGACACCGGCGGGGAAAGAACTTATAATGCAGAGTGATATAGTGTCTGTACTATTTTTGTTATAGTGTTTATACTAATCTCGTGCGGCCATGCCGTATTTGTCAACAGAAAGGAATGGATTCCATGGTAAAAGAATTCAAAATGAGTCAGGAGCGGTACGACGAGCTGAAAAAGGAGCTGGATTACAGCAAGACCACCCGTGCCGACGAGATCGCAGAGCTCATCAAGGAGGCCAGAGGCTTCGGTGACCTGTCGGAAAACAGCGAGTACGACGAGGCCAAAAATGAGCAGGGCAAGCTCTACTCCCGCATTGCCGAGCTGGAGAACATCCTGCTCCACGCCGTCATCGTGGACGAGACGGACATGGATTCCGACAAGGTATCCATCGGCTGCCGTGTCACCGTGACCAATCTGGATAACGGCAAGACGCTGCCGGAGTACACCATCGTGGGCTCTCAGGAGGCCAACGTCATGGAGCGGAAGGTGTCGGAGGATTCCCCCTTCGGCAAGGCCCTGATGGGCAGCAAGGCCGGCAGTGAGATCACCGTGGAGGCCCCCAAGGGCGTCATCCGCTACCGGGTGGACAAGATCGAACGATAAGGAGACCATATCTATGGCACAGCAGAATCAGAATCAACAGGACCTGCGGGAAATTCTCCAGATCCGCCGGGATAAGCTGGCAGCCCTGCAGGAGGCGGGTCGGAATCCCTTTGAGATCACCCGCTATGACGTGACCCATCACGCACAGGAGGTCAAGGACCAGTTCGACCAGCTGGAGGGGCAGACCGTCTCTCTGGCGGGCCGTCTTATGAGCAAGCGGGGCATGGGCAAGGTGTCTTTCTGCGATCTGAAGGATAAGTCCGGCCGCATCCAGATCTACGCCCGGAAGGACGAGATGGACGAGGATGCCTATGACCGCTTCAGGAAATATGACATCGGTGATATCGTAGGCGTCAAGGGCGACGTGTTCCGCACCCAGAAGGGCGAGATGAGCATCCGGGCCCATGAGATCACCCTGCTGTCGAAGTCCCTCCAGCCCCTGCCGGAGAAGTTCCACGGTCTGACGGACAAGGAGCTGCGCTACCGCCAGCGGTATGTGGATCTCATTATGAATCCCGAATCCCAGCGGAACTTTGAGATCCGCAGCAAGTTCGTAGCGTATCTGCGCCGGTATCTGGACAATATGGGCTTCATGGAGGTGGAGACCCCCGTGCTCAGCCCCATTGCCGGCGGCGCCAACGCCCGGCCCTTCATCACCCACCACAACGCTCAGGACATCGATATGTATATGCGCATCGCTACGGAGCTGCACCTGAAGCGGCTCATCGTGGGCGGTCTGGAGCGAGTGTATGAGGTGGGCCGCATCTTCCGCAACGAGGGCATGGACACCAAGCACAACCCGGAGTTCACCACCTGTGAGCTGTATCAGGCCTACACCAATCTGGACGGCATGATGGATATTCTGGAGGGCATCCTCACCGGGGCCGCCAAGGAGATCCTGGGTACCTACCATATCCAGTGGCTGGGCCACGACGTGGATCTGACCCCCAGCTGGAAGCGCATCACCATGGCCGATGCCGTGCAGAATGTCACCGGCGCCGACTTCATGGCCATCGAGGGCGATGATGACGCCGCCGTGGAGCTGGCCAAGAGCGTAGGCGTGGACATGGAGGGGGTGGCCCGGACGTGGGGCAACGCCCTGTACGAGACCTTCGACCAGAAGGTGGAGGAGACGCTCATTCAGCCCACCTTCATCACCATGTACCCGGTGGAGGTGAGCCCGCTGGCCAAGCGCAGCCCGGAGGACCCCCATCTGACGGAGCGGTACGAGATGTTCGTCTGCGGCTGCGAGATGGGCAATGCCTTCTCCGAGCTCAACGACCCCATCGACCAGTACCAGCGCTTCAAGGCTCAGGCGGAGAAGCGGGCCCACGGCGACGAGGAGGCCGACATGATGGACGAGGACTTCGTGCTGGCGCTGGAGTACGGTATGCCCCCCACCGGCGGTCTGGGCTTCGGCATCGACCGCTGCGCCATGATGCTCTGCGGCACCGACTCTATCCGGGACGTGATCCTGTTCCCGACCATGAAGCCGCTGGACTCTGACAAGAAGGGTTCCAAGGAAGTTTCGGCTCCTGCGGCGGCTGCTCAGGCGGCTCCCGTTGTGGAGGAAAAAATCGATTTTTCCAATGTGGAGATCGAGCCGCTGTTCCAGGATCAGGTGGATTTTGACACCTTCTCCAAGAGCGATTTCCGTGCCGTGAAGGTCAAGGAATGCGAAGCCGTGAAGAAGTCCAAAAAGCTCTTAAAGTTCGTTTTGGACGACGGAACCGGCACAGATAGGGTCATTTTGAGTGGTATTCACGAATATTATGAGCCGGAAGAACTGGTTGGTAAGACCTGCATTGCAATCACCAATCTGCCTCCGAGAGCGATGATGGGCATTGATTCCTGCGGTATGTTGATCTCCGCCGTGCATCACGAAAACGGCGAGGAAAAGCTCCATTTGCTGATGGTCGATCCTCACATTCCGGCAGGCGCAAAGCTCTATTGATTGCCCCCTGATCGGGCTAAAAAAGCCTCTCGTACACCAATCCGTACACCAATTTACACCAAGGGTGCACCACGGATGCCGAGAAAAATGTGCGTTGGTCATATTTTTGAACCGCTTTCATTGTACGACCATGGAGATTCCATGAACTGCTTTGAAAAGCTTGAACAATTCCAGTTTGTCGAAGAGAAAAGTCGGGATCGTGCGGAGGAAATTATGAATGAAGAATGCTTGATCTGCAAAGCCCCACTTACCTATCTCGAAGCCGATATTCTGATGGAATGTGAGATTTGCCATAAGAAAGAAAACAGCAAGACGCGCTGCGTGAACGGACACTATGTATGCAACGAATGCCATACCCGAGGGCTTGATCGCATCATTGCGTTGTGCATGACAAGCGCATCGAGAGATCCTATCGCCATCATTGAACAGATGATGGCGCTGCCCACCTGTCATATGCACGGTCCGGAGCATCATGTGATGGTAGGAGCGGCATTACTGACTGCATACCACAACGCAGGCGGAGACATTGATCTTCGCAGCGCATTGACGGAGATGATGAATCGAGGACGGATCGTTCCCGGCGGCGCTTGCGGCTTTTGGGGGGCTTGCGGTGCGGGAATCAGTACAGGGATGTTTGTGTCCATCATTTCGCAGTCTACGCCCCTGACCAATGAGCCGTTTGCACTGTCCCACAAAATGACGGCAAAATCGCTTCAAGCGATCAGTGAGATCGGAGGTCCACGCTGCTGCAAGCGGGATTCCTTCCTCTCCATCCTTGCGGCCATTGACTTTGTAAGGGAGCATTTCGGCGTTGAGATGGAAAAGCCGGAGATCGTATGCCACTACTCCGCGCAAAACAACCAGTGCATCGGAAAGCGCTGCCCGTTTTCCAAGGTGAATCATTGAGAAATATCAAAACAGTTAGTTAGGGGATAATCGTATGAGGATCCTATCTGAATTATCTTGGTTGTGGGAAACGCTGGGCATTGCGCTTGCGGCTGCGGCTGTCTGCATAGCTTGCGCCGCACTGATCTGCAAGGCGGCGAAGAAGAAACTCAGCAAAAAGGTGTTGGCAGCCATAGGAGCAGCGGCATTTGTGGGCGCTATTCTGGCGGTCATTCTGATCGCCCGGACGCCGATGCCGCTTTGACAGGACGGAATACACAGAGCGATGAGATCAACTCCGTACAGAGGCATGGGACGCCATGATGGTCTGGGGTGAGGGCTACAAGAAGCAATTCGGCAAGAGCTGCGAGGCGTGCTTTTCCGCAAGTAAACAGGGAGGGCCGGAGCACACGCTCCGGCCCTCCTTCAGCATGGCGAAAAAGTCTTTTCGCCACGCTGAGGCATTTTTCAGAGCTTCAAAAAGCTCTGAAAAATGGGGATCATCCTCGTGCAGGACACCCTTCCCGGGTTTCCCGCACACACCCTTCCGCCCCGTTGGCGAAAGTGTCCCGCTCTTTTGACAGATTCAGGGAGGGCCGGAGCATATGCTCCGGCTCTCCCTGATTTTCGGTTATTTTTCCACAGGCGGCGTTCTCTTCCGGATCACTCCACCACGGGGAGACTCTTCACCACGGCGGCGCAGCGGGGGCAGAGATCCTCGTGACCGGCCACGGTACCCACGCTGGTGAGCACCTTCCAGCAGCGCTGGCACTTGGTGCCGGAGGCGGGCCGGACGGTGACGGACAGGCTGTCGCCGGTCTCCACACGGACCTGAGACACGATCAGCAGGTCCGCCAGAGCACCCTCCTCCATCTGGCCCAGGAAGGCATCCTCGGCGGGAACGGTGAGGTCCACCTCGGCCTCCAGACTCTTGCCGATGGTCTTGTCGGCACGGGCCTGCTCCAGTGCGCCGTTGACGGCGGCACGGACGGCGGCGATGCGGTCCCAGCGGGCCATCTCCTCCGGGGAGAGAGCGTACTGGGTGTAGGGCTGCACCATCTCGTTGAGGAGCACGTTGCGCTCGTCGTCGCCGGTGCGGTGGGGCATGGCCAGCCAGATCTCGTCGCAGGTGAAGGCCAGAATGGGGGCGAACATCCGGGTCATGGCGTCCAGGATCAGGTACAGGGCCGTCTGGGCGCTGCGGCGGCTGAGGCTCTCGGCCCCGTCGCAGTACAGGCGATCCTTGATGATGTCGAAATAGAAGGAGCTGAGCTCCACCACGCAGAAGTCGTTGACGGCGTGGGACACCACATGGAACTCGTAGTTGTCGTAGGCGGTGAACGCCTTGGCGATGAGGGCGTTGAGACGGGTCATGGCCCACCGATCCAGCGCCAGCATATCTTCCGGGGCCACCAGCGTGTCAGGGTCGAAGTCCGTCAGGTTATCCAGGCAGAACTTGGCAGTGTTGCGGAACTTCAGATAGTTCTGAGACAGCTGCTTGAAGATCTCGTCGGAGCAGCGGACATCCACATGGTAGTCGGAGGAGCCGGCCCACAGACGCAGCAGATCGGCACCGTACTTGTTGAACACCTCCGCCGGGTCCACGCCATTGCCCAGAGACTTATGCATGGCACGGCCCTGACCGTCCACGGTCCAACCGTGGGTGACGCACTCCTTGAAGGGTGCGCCGCGGCCCAAAGCGCCCACGGCGGTCAGCAGGGAGGACTGGAACCAGCCGCGGTACTGGTCAAGGCCCTCCAGATACATGGTGGCGGGCCAGAAGCCCTGCGTGCGCTCCATAGAGGCGAAGTGGGTGGAGCCGGAGTCGAACCAGCCGTCCAGCGTGTCGCTCTCCTGTTCAAAGCCGGCGGACTTGCCGCAGTGGGGGCAGGTGAAGCCCTCCGGCAGGATCTCCTCCGCCGTCATCTCGAACCATGCGTTGGAGCCCTTCTCCTCGAACAGGCGGGAGACGGCGTCGATGGTCTCCGGCGTGCAGATGGGCTTGCCGCAGTCCTTGCAGTAGAACACGGGAATGGGCAGACCCCAGCGGCGCTGGCGGCTGATGCACCAGTCGGTGCGCTCCAGGATCATGGAGCGCATCCGGTCCTTGCCCCAGGTGGGCACCCAACGCACGTCCTCACAGGCGGCGCAGGCCTCGTCCTTGAAGGACTCCACGGAGCAGAACCACTGGGGAGTGGCCCGGAAGATGATGGGCTTCTTGCAACGCCAGCAGTGGGGATAGCTGTGGACGATCTCCTCGCTGGCAAAGAGAGCGCCGCTCTCCTTCATATCCGCCAGAATGACGGGGTTAGACTCCTCGGTCTTCATCCCGGCGTACTTGCCGGCATAGTCGGTGTGGCGGCCCTGATCGTCCACCGGCACCACCATATCCATGCCGTAGCGCAGACAGGTCTGATAGTCGTCGGCACCGAAGCCGGGGGCGGTGTGGACGCAGCCGGTACCGGAGTCCATGGTGACGTAATCCGCCAGCACCAGACGGCTGGTCTTAGGCAGGAAGGGGTGGCTGGCCAGCATATTCTCGAAGAAGGCGCCGGGGTGGGTCTCCACGATCTCATAGTGCTCCACGCCGCCGATCTTCATGACCTTTTCCACCAGCGGCCGGGCCATGATATACATCTCACCGCCGTCGGCACGGACCACGGCGTACTCCTCCTGCGGGTGCAGGGCGATGGCCAGGTTGCCGGGCAGGGTCCAGATGGTCGTGGTCCAGATGACGAAGTTCAGCTTGCTCTTATCCAGATGGGAGAGCTTGCCCAGATCGTCGTACATGGGGAACTTCACATACACCGTGGTGCAGGGGTCGTCCTGATACTCGATCTCCGCCTCGGCCAGCGCCGTCTCGTCGTGGGGGCACCAGTACACGGGCTTGAGGCCCTTGTAGATGTAGCCCTTCTCATACATCTTGCCGAACACACGGACCTCCTGCGCCTCGAAGGCGGGGTCCATGGTCTTATAGGGGTGGTCCCAATCACCCACCACGCCCATGCGCTTGAAGCCCTGCCGCTGGACATCGATATAGTGGTCGGCAAACTCATGGCAGGCAGAGCGGAACTCCGCCACGCCCATGGCCTTGCGGTTGAGCTTGTTCTGCTTGATGATGGCGCTCTCGATGGGCATACCGTGGTTGTCCCAGCCGGGGATATAGGGCGTGTAGTAGCCGCGCATCGCGTAGGAACGGGTGATGAAGTCCTTCAGGGACTTGTTGAGCGCGTGACCCATGTGCAGACCGCCGTTGGAGAACGGAGGGCCGTCGTGCAGGGCAAAGCGGGGCTTGCCCTCGTTCTTTTTGAGCATGACGTTGTAGAGGTCCATTTCCTCCCAATGCTTGAGCATCTCCGGCTCGCGCTTGGGAAGACCCGCGCGCATTGGGAAGCCGGACTTGGGCATATTCAGCGTGCTTTTGTAATCCATGTTGCGTCTCCTTTATATGATAAATTACTTTTTTGCTTTCTTTTCGATCATCTTGCAGGGGAAAACGACCAGCCCGCATTCCCGGCAGAGCTCCGCGTCGGGGAATTCCGGAAACGGGTCGCGCGTGAACACCGACGTATCATCGTCATCGAGCGGCCCCAGTTCGACAAGGTCGGTCGGCGCTTTGAAAAACCGCAGCTCCTGCTGCGTCCAGAAGGGGTACTTCTGCGTGTGCAGCGAGCCGCGCAGCATCTCTTTTCCGCATTTTGGGCAATTCATACTTCGTCCTCCGGCAAAAATAAAAACGCCTCGTCCCTGTAAAGAGACAAAGGCGCTGACCTCTGCGGTACCACTCTTCTTGCTGCGTTCTCCACAGCCGCTCAAATGCTGCGATATAACGGTCGTACCCGTCCGGCCTTACTTAAAGTTCAGTCCGGCTGCTCCGAGGTGATATTCGGCCCTGCCGCGTCCCGCCTTTCACCAAAACGGCGGTTCTCTTTGCCGCGGGGGAGGGGCTTACTTGTCCTCATCCACGCATATTTCATAATGCAGTAGTAATATATCGGCTTTTTTGGGCTTTGTCAACCCCACCGCGGCGCTCTCAGGGCAGAAAAAGATGTAAATTTGGAGTAAAAACTTGTAAACTACGGCAAAATACGCCCGTGAGCGCTTGACAGCGCAAAAAAAATGTGATACCTTTTGCAGCATGGAAAAAAGGGAGTAGCCGGCGCCCACGGGCGTTGAGCAGATCGTCATCGCGGGAACTTTCCCCGGTCTGTTCGTGAAATGGCAAGACTTTTACCCCGGGCAGCGCCCGCGGTAAAGGTCTTTTTTCTTTTGTCCGGCTACCAAAACCGACTGAATATAAGGAGTGTTTACAGCATGGAGTTTTTGCTCGACGGCATTCGGGCCGTGACGTGGCAGCAGGGCGTAATGTATGTGGTGGGCGCGCTGCTCATCTATCTTGCCATCAAAAAGGACTATGAGCCCTCGCTGCTGCTGCCGATGGGCTTCGGCGCGATCCTCGTCAACCTGCCGATGTCCGGCGTTCTGAACCAGATGGTCGCGGGCGTGGGCGAGAGCCAGGGCATCATCCAGTGGCTCTTCGAAACGACGATCGAGGCGAGCGAGGCGCTGCCGCTGCTGCTGTTCATCGGCATCGGCGCGATGATCGACTTCGGCCCGCTGCTCTCCAATCCGAAGATGTTCCTCTTCGGCGCGGCGGCGCAGTTCGGCATCTTCTTTGCGATGATCGCGGCGGTCATGCTGGGCTTTGACCTCAAGGACGCGGCCTCCATCGGCATCATCGGCGCGGCGGACGGCCCGACCTCCATTTTGGTCTCGCAGGTGCTCCATTCCAATTATATCGGGCCAATCGCGGTGGCGGCCTACTCGTATATGGCGCTCGTGCCGATCATCCAGCCGTTCGCCATCAAGCTCGTCACGACGAAAAAAGATCGCGCGATGCACATGCCCTACAACCCCAAGCACGTCTCCCGCACGCTGCGCATCTGCTTCCCCATCATGGTCACGATCATCGCGGGCTTCATCGCGCCGATGTCCGTCTCGCTCGTGGGCTTTCTGATGTTCGGCAACCTCCTGCGCGAGTGCGGCTGCCTTGACCGCCTCTCTCAGACGGCGCAGAACGACCTTGCCAACCTCATCACGCTGCTTCTCGGCATCACGATCTCGTTCTCGATGCAGGCCGACCAGTTCGTCAATCTCAAAACGCTCATCATCATGGCGCTGGGCCTTGTCGCCTTCGTCTTTGATTCCATCGCGGGCGTGATGTTTGCAAAGCTTCTGAACCTCTTCTGCAAGAACAAGGTGAATCCCATGGTCGGCGCGGCCGGTATCTCGGCCTTCCCGATGTCCGCGCGCGTCATCCAGAAGATGGGGCAGGAAGCAGACTGCACCAATCACCTGCTGATGCACGCCGTCGGCGCGAACGTCGCCGGTCAGATCGCATCGGTGCTCGCGGGCGGCATGATCTTGAATCTCGTGCCGCAGCTCATGGGTTAAGGAGGAACGCACTATGACAAATCTTGAGATCGCACTGCTCATCACGGGGCAGGGAATGCTCGGCATCTTCGCCGTGATGGGGCTCATCACCGTACTGGTCACGGTGTTTACCAAGTTCGGCAAAAAGTAAAAAGTCACAAGAGCGGCCGCTGCAAAATGCAGCGGCCGCTCTTTTTTTACTGAAAAGCGTCGCAGACTTTGCGCCGCGCACGGCGCAAAAAAATGTGATCGTAAATCGCCGCGACATGTGCGTGGCGATTTACACCTCTCAGTCCGCAAGTGTGGAAGTTGCCCGCCAAGGCGGGCAACTTCTGCGCGCAGCGGGCTGCAATCCCCTCTCAAAAACGCGGGACTCAGTCCCGCGTTTTTGAAGTAATATAGAGCATCAGCGCCGCGACGTCCGCCGGGCTGACGCCCGAGATACGCCCCGCCTGCCCTAAATTCTGCGGGCGGATGGCGGCGAGCTTTTCGCGCGCCTCCAAACGGAGGCCGTCGATCTTAGTATAGTCGATGTCCTCGGGGATGGTGCGGCGCTCCAGACGCGCGAACTCCGCGACCTCCGCCATCTGGCGGCGGATGTAGCCCTCGTACTTGACGGCGATCTCCACGCTCTCGGCAAGCGCGGGCGGGAAGGCGCGGCAGCCCTCGTCAAAGGCCCGCAGGTCGTCATAGGTGAGCTGCGGGCGGCGCAGCAGCGCAATGAGCGGACTGCCGTCGCGCACCTCTGCCGTGCCGCACTCTCGCAGCAGGGCATTGAGCGCGTCGGACGAGGGAACGCCTGTATGCTCCAGCCGTTTGATCTCGCGGCGCACGGCGCTGTACTTTTCCGTGACTCGCCGCAGCGCCTCGTCGCTCACAAGGCCCAGCTCGTGGCCGATGGGGGTCAGGCGCTCGTCGGCGTTGTCCTGCCGCAGGATGAGGCGGTATTCACTGCGGCTCGTCATGATGCGGTAGGGCTCGTTCGTGCCCTTGGTCACAAGGTCGTCAATGAGCGTGCCGATATAGGCCTGCTCGCGGCCCAAAATGAACGGCGGCTCGCCCTTGATCTTCCGCGCCGCGTTCACGCCCGCGACAAAGCCCTGCACCGCCGCCTCCTCGTAGCCGGACGAACCGTTGAACTGCCCCGCGCCGTACAGCCCCGCGATGTGTTTGTACTCAAGCGTCGGATAAAGGGCGGTCGGGTCGATGCAGTCATACTCGATGGCGTAAGCCGGACGCATGATCTCCGCGCGCTCGAGCCCCTTGACCGAGTGCAGCATTGCAAGCTGCACCTCCTCGGGCATGGAAGAGGAAAAGCCCTGAATGTACAGCTCCTCGGTGTCAAGGCCCATCGGCTCGATGAAGAGCTGGTGGCGGGGCTTATCGGGAAAGCGGACGATCTTCGTCTCGATGCTCGGGCAGTAGCGCGGGCCGACGCCCTCAATGACGCCCGAGTAGATGGGGCTTCTATCCAAATTCTCGCGGATGACGCGGTGCGTTTCCTCACTCGTATACGTTAAGTAGCAGACCACCTGATTTTGAGGCGGCGTTTGCGTCGAAAACGAGAAGGGCAGGGGCGTTTCGTCGCCCGTCTGCACTTCCATCTGCGAAAAATCAACGCTGCGCGCGTTCACGCGCGGCGGCGTGCCGGTCTTGAAGCGGCGCAGGGGAAGGCCGAGCTTCCTAAGCGCTTCCGCCAGCGTCAGCGAGGCGTGCATCCCGTCCGGGCCGCTCTCGCGCACGCATTCGCCGACGATCGTGCGCCCGTCCAGAAATGTCCCTGAGCAGAGTATGACGGCTTTGACCGCGTAAACGCCGCCCGTTTCGGTCACAACGGTGGACACGTGCCCGTCCGTGACGCGGAGGTCGACAATCTCCGATTGCCGCAGCAGCAGGTTTTCCTGCGTTTCGAGTGTGTGCTTCATGATGCTCTGATAGCGCCGGCGGTCGGCCTGCGCGCGCAGCGACCAGACGGCAGGCCCCTTGCCGCGGTTGAGCATCCGGTACTGGATACAGGCTTTGTCGGCGGCCTTTGCCATCTCGCCGCCAAGGGCGTCGAGCTCGCGCACGAGATGGCCCTTGCCCGTGCCGCCGATGGCGGGGTTGCAGGGCATATTGCCCACCGCGTCTAAGTTGATGGTAAAGCAGACCGTCTTCATTCCGAGGCGCGCGCAGGCAAGCGCGGCCTCGATGCCCGCGTGTCCCGCGCCGATGACGGCAACGTCGTAGCTTCCGGCAGAAAATTCACGCATGGTCTCAGCCCCTTTCCAGTGTGATGACCGCGACCTGCGGGCGGTTGAAGATGCGCGGGATGATCTTCGGCGAATTGCCGAGCCCGCGGCTGACGAAGACGGACGCACCGTTGTCTGAATAAAAGCCCGCCGTGTGCGAAGGGAAGAGGTTCCTCTGCGTGCCGAACACCCCGCCTATGAACGGAAATCTCCAGATACCGCCGTGGCCGTGACCGGAGAGCGTTAAGTCCGCGCCGAGGAGACTGTATTCCCGCGCAAAGCGGTCGTTGCGATGCGCGAGCAGCATCCAGAAGGGATCGCCGCAGGCGGCGTAGACCTCCTGCGCCAGCTCCTGCGGCGTCTCCTGATCGGCATAGCCGTTCGGATCGTCGATGCCCGCGAGCACGATGGTATCGCCGTTTCTCGCAAGATACGTAAATTCGTTCGAGAGCACCGTCACGCCGCTCTCGCGCAGCGTGCTCTTGAGCGCACGCACGGCGGCGGTGCCGTGGCCCCACTCGTGGTTGCCCGTGACGTAATACGTCGGCGCGATGGCCGAGAGCGCCGCGCCGACCTCGCCGGCGTAAACGGTCGGCTCCTCGGTCTTGCGGTCGACCAGATCGCCCGTGACGAAGATATACTCCGGCCGCGCGGCCCTGACCGCCGCGTAAAGGCGCTCGTTGTCCTCGCCGAAATATTTGCCGTGCAGGTCGCTCAGGTGCACGATGCGGCAGCCGTCAAAGCCCGCGGGCAGCGCGAGCGAGGAGAACGTGACCTCGTCCGTCTCGATGCTGCTGTTGTCCCAGCAGAGGAAAAGGCCGAACAGCACAATGAGGACAAGCAAATTGCGCCAAAAATGATGTTTTCTTCTTTGATTCGCCATGGAAACTCCTATCGCTATGCGCACAAATGCGCCAAAAAAGTAAGGGGCGGCTTTTTGCCGCCCCTTATTGTAGCACAATGTACCGCCGCGAAACAAGAAATTTATTCCGCGCTCTTGAGACTTTCGACCATGTCGATCTTCTTCATCCGGAAGTGCGCGAGGATGTTGACCGCGACAGAGAAGAGCATCGTCAATATCGCCGCGTAGACATAGGCCGTCCACTCCGTCTGCCGCCCGAACATCATGAGGTCGATCTCCGTCGAACGGACGAGGTAAATGTGCAGCCAGTGGCCCATGAAGCAGCCCATGAGGATGCCGAACACCGTGAGCACGATGTTCTCGCGGTAGACATAGGCCGATACCTCTTTGTCATAGAAGCCCAGAAGCTTGATCGTGGCAAGCTCGCGCTGTCGCTCGGTGATGTTGATGTTCGAGAGGTTGAAGAGCACGACCATCGCCAGCGCCGCCGCCGCCAGAATGATGATGACCACGACAAAGTCCACGCGCTCCATGCTGTGCATATAGGTATCCTGCGTGTCGCGCATCCGCGATGTCGTCGCAACGCCGCTCAGACTGAGCAGCTTTTCAAAGATGGCGTTGCAGGTGTCGGTATCGTCGCTCGTGAAGTTCAGAAGGTAGGCGTTCGGCTCGCCATCCGCACCGAGCGAGCTTTCGTAATAGCCGGGCGTCATGTAAACGAAGTGGCCCGTATAGTGCTCATAGATGCCCGCGACCGTCACATCGCCGCGCTCGTCGCCGTCGAGGAAGAAGGTATCGCCCACCGAAACATCCAAAAGCTCCGAGAGCTTCTGGTCGATGTACACGCCCTCATCGCCCATCGTGATGGGATCTCCGCTCTTGTAGTCGAAAAGGTCCACGACCCTGCCGATCTCGTCCGCCTCCATCACCTCGATATAGGCGGTGGTCGAATAGCCGGAGGTCGTCACCGTGGCAGAGGATGCCGCACAGGGAACATAGTTCACGATACGCTCATCGCCTGCGAGGAAGTCCTCCACCGCCTGACGCTCATCATCCAGCACATTGTCCGAGAGCGTGACCTGACCGGAGTAGTGGAACAATTCGTCATACTGGCGCGACATCGTAAAGAGAAGCGACGAGCGCAGGCCAAAGCCCGCGATGATAAGCGCGGTGCAGCCGCCGATGCCGATGACCGTCATCCAGAAGCGTTTCTGGTAGCGGAAGAGGTTGCGCGCCGTCACCTTATGGGTGAAGGACATCTTTCTCCACAGGGGACGGATGTACTCAAGGAACACGCGCTTGCCCGCCTTCGGCGTGCGCGGGCGCATCAGGCTCGCGGGCGTTTCGCGCAGCGTGGCAAGGCACGCCCAGAGCGTCGCGACCGTCGTGCACGCCACCGCCGCCAGCAGCGAGAAGAGCGAGATATCCGCATAGGCGTGCAGTTCAATATCCGGCATCTGATACATGATCTGATAGGCCGTGAAGATCATCTTGGGGAAGAGGATGTAGCCGATGACGAGGCCGAAAACGCCGCCCGTCAAACTCGGCAGCAGCCCGTAGAAGAGGTACTTGCGGGAAATAGCAAGGCCGCTGTAGCCCATCGCCTTGAGTGAGCCGATCTGCACGCGCTGTTCTTCGACCATGCGCGTCATCGTCGTGAGACACACGAGCGCCGCCACAAGGAAGAAGATGATGGGAAAGACGCTCGCGAGGTTTGCCATGCGGTCGGCGTCCTGCCCGAAGCCCGTGTAGCCGGGGTTGTAGCTGCGGCTGAAGAGATACCACTCGCAGCTTTCAATGTCCGCGACCTCGCGGCGGGCATCGGTGATCTTTGCCTGCGCGTCGGCGATCTTCTCGTCGGCCTCCGCCTTGCCGTCCTCATAGTCGCTCAGGCCGTCGCGGTAGTCCTTTTCGCCCTGCTGCAGGTCGCGGTAAGCGTCTGCGAGCCGCTGCGCGCCGGAGGCGTACTGCGCTTCGCCGTCGTCATACGTCTGCCATCCCGCGTCCAGCTCCGCGCGCGCAGCGTCGAGCTGCGCCTTGGCCTCGTCGAGCTGCTGTTGGGCCTGCTCCAGCTGCTCCTGCATTGCGGCAAGCGCAGCGGGGTCCGTCACCGCGGCCATGCCCGCGCCGGCGGCGGTCTTCCGGTCCTCCAGCTCCCTGAGCGAGGCCTCGTACTGCGCAAGGCCGTCGGCGTACTCCTGCTCGCCGTCCTGCAGGGATTGATAGGCCTCGTCCAGCTCCGCGCGGGAGTCCTTCAGCTCCTGCTGACCGTCGCGGTAGTCGCGCCAGCCGTCGTCGAGCTTTCTGCGCGCGTCTCTCAGCTCCTTCTGCGCCTTGCCAAGCTCCTCGTCGGCCTCGGCCTTCGCGTCATCCAGCTCCCGCTGCGCGTCATCCAGCTTTTCCGTCGCCTCGGCCACGAGGGAATCGTGCCGCAGCGCGGCACGCTCATCGCCAAAGGGCTCCAGCGCGTCGATGACGCTGTCGATGTAATCGTCGTACTCATCGTAGAAGGCGGTCATCTCCGCCGCGCCGGAAACGCGCGCGTAGGCCGCCGTATAGTAGTCGAGCGTGAACGCCTCGCGCGGCAGGTAGAGATACGCCTTCACCGTGCCGCTGCCGATCGTGGAGGTACCGCGCTCGACCGCGATGTACACCGGTGAGCGGATGGTGCCAACCACCGTGTACTCCTCGCCCGCGAGCGCGTCATCAAGCTTGCTGTCCGGCTCAAGGGTGATGGTATCGCCGATGGAAATATCCAGAAGCTCCAGCATATTCTCTTCCACCACGCACTCGTCCGCGCGCGCGGGCATCCTGCCCTCGCGCAGCAATACGTCGTTGATGCCCTGATCGCTCAGCGACAGGACCTTTACGACCGCCTCGGCGCTGCCGGAGTCCGCGAACGCGTCGATGACATACTCGCCCTCGGCGTTTTCGATCCCATCCTGCGCACGCAGCGCGTCGATATCGTCCTCCGTCAGGCCGAGGGTCGAGAGCACCTGAATATCCGCCAGATGCAGCGAATCGAGATAATTGTCGCCGGTCTGCTTCATGTCCGGCGCGGTCGCCTTGAGTCCCGAGAGGAACGCGACCGACAGCGCAACCAGGATCATGATGGAAAAAAAGCGGCTTTTCGTGTGCTTGATCTCGCGCCAAAAGTCTTTTTTCATCGCGCTTTTCATCGTGCCGCCCTCCTTTTCTCCCACATTCTTCTCACCATTCGATCGTTTCCACGCTCTGCGGCGTTTCGTTGCACTGCATCGTCTCCACCGTGCCGTTCTTGATGTGGATGACGCGGTCGGCCATCGGCGTGAGGGCGCTGTTGTGCGTGATGACCACGACCGTCACGCCCTTTTGCCGGCAGGTATCCTGCAATAATTTGAGGATCTGCTTGCCCGTCACATAGTCGAGTGCGCCGGTCGGCTCGTCGCAGAGCAGGAGCTTCGGATTCTTGGCAAGTGCGCGGGCGATGGCCACGCGCTGCTGCTCGCCGCCGGAGAGCTGGCCGGGGAAGTTGTTCGCGCGCGCGGACAGGCCCACCTCGTCCAAAACGGTCGCCGCGTCGAGCGGGTCCTTGCAGATCTGCGCGGCAAGCTCCACGTTTTCAAGCGCCGTCAGGTTGCCGACCAGGTTGTAGAACTGGAAGACAAAGCCGATATCATGGCGGCGATAGGTCGTGAGCTGGCGGGCGTTGAAGTCGCTCACGCGCGTGCCATCGACCGTGATCGTGCCGCCCGAGCAGGCGTCCATGCCACCGAGCATATTCAAAACCGTCGTTTTGCCCGCGCCCGAGGGCCCCACGATGATGCAGAACTCCCCCTTGCCGATGGTAAAGCTGATATGGTCCACGGCGCGGATCTCCACCTCGCCGCTGTGGTAGACCTTGGAAACATCTTCAAATGTGACGAACTCCGCCATGATGCGCGTCCTCCGTTTCAAAAATAGCTTGTAGCTTATTATAAAGTGTCGCTCGCAAAAATGCAAGTGCTTACTTGTCATCTTGCATGAAAGAACTGTTAATTTTTTGGTTAAAACCATGAATGCTGACGATTGAAATTTGCGTTTTCCGCGGCTATAATACAAACTGAAGTAAATGAGAGAAAGGAGCGTGAGACATAGAATGTTCGAGAACTTCATCAAGCAGGATGTTGACGACATGATCTTCGGCAACACCAAGCAGATCATCAGCGAGCGCTGAGATCAGGGAACGACCACGCCACGAGCGTGGCTTTTTTGTTTTTTGCGCCAAAGATGTGCAAAGCCGCCCCCCGCGGGAGTTTTTTGCCCCGGAGGAGGCAAATGTCAATAGGAAAGTGTAACAAAACGAAAAAATATTTTTAGACGGTCTGCAAATAGCCCTCAAACAGCTGCCCGGCAGAGGCCCAGCCCAGCAGTTGGCGGGGGTATCTGTTCAGCCAGCTTTCCACCGCCTCCACGTCTTTTTGGGTAACCTTATCAAAGTTTGTCCCCTTGGGGAACTTCCGCCGGATCATCTGGTTTTGTTTTTCGTTGCTTCCTCGCTCACTACTGCAGTATGGGTGACAGTAATATGTCCGGGTGCGCTTGCTCTCGCAGCGTTTATATACGGACCGTTCGATCCCGATATAGTCCGCAAACTCGCTTCCGTTGTCCATGGTAATAGATTGGAATACCTGCGGGAAGCGGGTGCCCCATTTCCGTTCCATGGTGTCCAGCGCACGGACGACGCTGGCCGCGGATTTATCGCGGATCAGGCGGATCACCTCCATGCGGGTGACGCGCTCGGTCAGCACCAGGAGGCACTTATGCCCGCCCCTGCAGGAAACCACCAGATCCATTTCCCAGTGGCCGAACTCCTGGCGCCCGTCGATCTCCGGCGGGCGCTTTTCTATGCTCTCACCCTTGGGCTGCTGTTTCGCCCGCTGGACGTGCTTGGTTTTCTTCTTCCGCCGGGAACCCTTGAACGGCAGCGCCTTATTGGTCAGGCGGAGAAAAACTCCCTTGTCAATATAGGCATAAAGGGTTTGGCGGCAGATCCGCGTTTCAAAGCTGCCGTACTTTTCCGGGTGGTTCTCAATCTCATGCAGGGCTGCCTCCGGGCTGTAATTGTCGTCAGCAATCAGCGCCTCCAGGGTTTCGGCGTACCGGCGATCACTTCCAATTTTCAGGGGGCCGCCCTTGGCCGCCATGTTGGCCCGGTAGCGGGCTTGTGACCGCTCCGGTATGTACTCGGTCACTTCGATATAATCCGCGTTCATGTAGGTGTATGTCCCGCGTTTGATCTCGCGGCAGACGGTGGCGGCGCTGACGTGCAGGGCCGCGCCGATCTCGCGCATGGTGGCGCCCTCTTTTCTCATTCTGGCGATCTTGTTTCGGTCAAACTCCGTCAGGTGCTTATATCCTTTCATGCCCGTGCCCTCACTTTCAAAAAAATATGGACGGCGCGGTGCATACAGCACTCCACGCCGTCCTATTCTTTGCCCAGCAGCCAGTCCACGGAAACCTCCAGAACGTCCGCGATCACCACCACCTCAAAGTCAGCCACAAACCTGCCGCCGTTTTCGATCCTGCTTATCACGTCCCGCTCCACAATGACACCAGCCAGTTGCAGACGCCGGCAGAGATCAGACTGTGACAGCCGCGCCCGCAGGCGGGCCTCCCGGATCCGGTCACCGCATATATTTCTTTTCCCGTGGAAATCATACGCTTTCATGGGCAGCCCTCCAGGCGCGTGGTAATGTTCAGCAGTTTTCTTGATATTAACACATAGGTTTCCACGAACCCGTGTTAATAATCAGCACCGAAAAATATTGAACACTCTGGAGGGCAAACGCCGAAACGCCCCCGGCGCTGTGTGCGTCGGGGGCTTATGCTTTTTATTCTCCCAGGATCTCCGCCGCCAGGCTGTCCATAGCCTTTTCCATGAACTCGTTAAGACTGTACCCTGCAGCTTTCGCAGCTTCCTTGTATCTGTCTTTTTTTCCTCTCTTTACATACGGGGAAAGTCGATCATAGTTCTTTTCATTGAAATCTCGCTTGTAGTCGGTGGCGCTCATGCCGCCCTCTTTCTTCGGTCTGCCCATGCTTATCACCTCGCCATTATAATACCACCGCCGCCCGTTTTTATCTACTGTTAGATTATATAAATATCTCACGTTAGATTTGTGCATATTGCGGATTGCTTTTTATCTCACGTTAGATTATAATATAGACAGTTCAAGAGGAAAGGGGTGGTTAAAATGAGCAAGAAAAAACGCCGACGGCATAAGCCGACGGCGCAGCCCAACAGGTTGCAGGTCTTGGCGGACACAATCCTGGCGGGCACAATCTCCGGTCTGATTACAGCGGCAATCCTCAAATGGATCGGCTGGTAACAGACAGAGGGGCGGGGGGCAACCCCCGCACCCTCAATATAAACGAAACCCGCTAAAATGTCAATAGGAGGGCAGCGCATGAAATACCTGCTTTTTGTGGCCATATTCGTGGCGGTTTATGTCCCGGTTCGCTACGGGATCCGGCTGCTTCGTAAACTATTCAACGGGAGGAAATGAGAATGGAAAAGCAAGCGAAAGTTTCCCCGGCGGTTACGCTGGAGGCGGTCACGGTCCCGCTGGCTGACGGGCGGCGCGGTGTGGTGTTAGTCCTCACCGATGAATACAGCAGAAAAACAGTCATGCGGGCCATGCCTGCCAGCAGGTGACCCGCAGAAGAACCCCGACGCCAGGGCGGCGCCGGGGTTCCTTTTTTATTCTGCTGCGGTGGCTTCCGCCGCGTCCGCCGGTTCCTCCAATGCGGGCGGCGTGGTTCCGCCGGTCTGCTCCGGCGTCCCGCTCGTTTTGCTCAAAACCAACTTGGACAGCTTGGAAAAAACGTCTTTCGCATACAGCACATAGGCCGTCACCATGGCCAGGTTGGCGGCTGTTGCCACGTTGACCGTTTCGCCGTCAATGTCGATTGCCACAATATCGGGGTTCAGGCGGCCCGCCACATAGAAAGCGACAAAGCAGGCCGCAATAATGATCCCCTTAATGACACCGTTCCGGCATTTGATACGGTCGAAAGTCCCGTCAAAAAGGGCGTTCAGGCTGCCCAGCACGACGTTGACAGCCACCAGGAGAACCAGGCCAATGGCCAGGCGGATAATAGTCTGTTCCATTTTTACCTCTCATTCCTGCCCGGTGCTGTCCTGGCCATTTTCGTGGCACCGCGGAAATGGGCAGCTTTCGCATTGGCTCCGATCACAGGGGATCGAACCGTCCCAGCGTACCAGGGCCACCAGCCAGGTGACCACAGCGGCCAGGGAAAGCACCCAGGCCAGCGCCTTGATAATAACCATTCCAGCACCTCCGGCAAAATTATTTGTTGATGGTGATAACCTGGCCCACATGGATCAGGTTCGGATTTTTGATCCCGTTGTCTGCTGCCAGCTTGGCCACGGTGGTGCCGTACTTCGCGGCGATACGGGAAAGTGTGTCCCCGGCCACAACGGTGTACTTGACGGCTCCGCCGGGCAGGCGGAGGACCTGGCCCACGCGGATCAGGTTCGGGTTTTTAATGCCGTTGATCTCCACCAGTTTGGCCACGGTGGTGCCGTGGGCCGCCGCAATACGGGAAAGGGTATCGCCGCTTTTTACGGTGTATGTACCCGCCGCCGTGGGCGTCGGTTTCGCTGGCTTGTCCGCCGTCCCGCCGGACGTACCGCCCAGCTTCCGGGCAATCATGTCAAAGTCCGGGGTAATAAACCCGCGGATATACCGCCCATTCACTTTCACGGTGCGCTTGCCAACCTTGCCGCCGTTCATGTTTCCCTCTGTGACCACAAAGGTGCCGCCGCCCACCTTGGTGACAATGCCAATGTGATCCGGTGCGCCGGTGCTGTCGGTGGTGGCGTAGTTGGCCCCGTCCTGCCAGTCGTACACGCAGGCGTCGCCCACCTTGGGGGTGTATGCGTCGTTCTCCGTCCAGATCCCTTTTTTCTTGGCGATCTCGACGTACTTTCCCACGCCGCACTCCGTCCCGGTGTACTCCGCAATCCCGGCCTTGATGTACGCCGCGGAGGTCGTGGTGGCACAATGGGCGTCACCCACCTGTACGCGGTAGCCTCTGGCCAGGGGCTTGTGGTTGTTGTAGATGTTCAGGATCTCCAGGTGCTTGGCGCTTCCTCTGGTTGCTCCGTTCCATGCGTTGATAATGTCCGCAACCTTTTGGCGCAGTTCGTTTCCGGTCATATTGTTTATACCTCCTCACAGGCCCGCGTCCGGTGGTTCGCCGGTGCCCGCGGGCGGTTCCTCCGGGGCAGGCTGCGGCCCGCTCCCGCTCGTTCTGGCGGCCTCCGCCGCCGTGTCCTTGTTCGTCTTAATCCAGCCCATGACGCCGTTTTCCAGGCCGCACACGCCGAACACGCAGCCGGTCAGGGTTGCAGGCTCTGATCCGGTGTGCCAGAAAACCACCAGATCGGCCACCGTGTACGCCACCAGGAAAACCGCTTCCAGAACCAGGATCCTGTCCATGGTGCCCATTTTCTTTTTAGGCGGCTTCCGTTCCTGCCGCAGCGTCCGCAGACGCTTCCGCAGGTGCTTATACGCCAGCCGGGCCACGAAATAACCCAGGAGGGCACCGGCAGCCCACGCCGCCGCGGCCACAATGAATATTTTCACGGGTTGCCTCCATTACAGAAAATCGTCTTTTTCCACGCACACGCGGTAAACGTCCAGGATCCGCTCCGTGGTCACTCTGGTTTTGTTGTTCTTGAAATCCTTGTGATCCTTGCAATAGATTTCGTAGGCGTCAATATCGGCCAGGATCTGCTCAAAATGTTCCTGACTGTGCCGGGTGCCGTGTTTTACTTCGTCCCCGAACCGTAGGATCCGGTAACGGCAGTTTATGGCCTCCTGCTCTCCGTCCGCTTTCCTCATGGCCTGCACCTCGGTTTCCAGCCTGTCCACCTTGGCGATCACTTCGCTGTTGATCTTCCGCCCCAGCCAGGCCAGAAACTTGGAAACCGGGTTGATCTTAACCGGGGTAATTTCGATAAACACGGACACCAGCGCCACCACGGTGGCTCCGCCAGTCAGCGCCTGGCCTACGCTCACGGTGGACAGCGTTTCAATTAGTTTTTGCACGGATCCACCTCCCCCATGGCGGTATCGTAGTCCCGCCGAACCGCCGCCATTTCCTCCTCATACCGGAGGGCGTCGCGCTGTCCCAGCTGCACCACCATGGCCTTGGTGATTTCGTTCTGGCGGTCAATGATCTGGCAGAGGTCCGCCACCAGCTTCATATAATCCATGGCAGCGTCACCTCCTCGCGCCGATCAGCCCGGCGACGTGTTCCAGGTCTGCCATGTCCGCCTCAAAAAAGGCATGGCCCCACAGCCAGAAATCCGCATGATCCGGGTGGCGTAATTTCTGCGCCTCCGGGTCGCTCCACAGGAGATCCCAGCGCATTTGATGGCCGGCGTCTTTCCGCTCCAGCTTGGCCGTGATGGCGCCGATCAGGGCGCCGCGGGCTTTCCCGTTTCCGTCGTCATTTCGTGCAAAATAGCGGTGTGCGCTTTCGCTGGTGACCGCGCACAATGGGCGGCCATTATGTACCAGAAAACCGTCCACAGCGTCCACAGGGGTGCCATACGGGAGGTTTACGGGGCCGTTGATACTCTCAAACCGCGCCCGTTTTCTTACGATGTAGGCAGCGCCCACGGCTTACACCCCCGTTTCCTCCGTCGCCTCTGTCCAGCCATACACGCCAGGTTCCCACACGTTGCTGTCCACATTACTGATCCAATGCTTGCCGTTGTGTGACACCTTGGCGTCCTTGCTGTATGCGTCATGTGCGCCAACCGGTTGGGACCATTCCGGCCATTCCTCCGCCGGATCGGAAACCGGCGTCCAAAGGCTTGCGGTTTTGTCCGGGGTCCAGTCCGCTTGTGACGTATGGGCCTGAACGCATTTATACAGCTTCCCGTCCGTATATCTGCGGATCTGGCCCACGGTATAGGCCACCGGCACCGCCCACGGCGCGAAAAGGTCCGCGTGTTCCGCTGCCGTCGTTGCGTCCACGCTTCCAGCCTCCGCCATGGTGACGAACACGATCCCCGTTGCGTCCGTCGCTTTGGAGATCTCCGCGCCTGCGTCGGTTTCCTCCAGAATAACCGTGCTTTCCGCGCCCTCCATATCAGCGCGGCCCAGGAGGTGGTAAACGGTGCCGTTGTGTGCGATCCCCGTGGCCTCCGCCTCCGGGCACAGCACGAAACAGCCGTTTTCCGCCTGCTTGATGTAGTTGGGGGCCTCTGTCATGGCCAGGGTTGCCCCGTCTTTTGTGATTTTGAACATGGGTTACACCTCCGTTTTGAAAATCGCATAAAATAGCCGCCGCAATTTCAGCACCCTGCCGTGATCGTTGAAGTTCTCATAGTAGGAAATCGGCGTTTGCAGCCATTGGGCCACCTGCTCCACCGTCATTTCACCTCTGGCCACACGCGCCTGGAAAAGCCGCAGTTTCCGCCGTGCCCGCTTCATTCCGTCCCGGCAGCCGTGGATCTTCACGGCGCCGGTGTCCGTCACCTGAAACTTTGCTTTGCAGAACCGGAACGGTCTGGAGAACGGAACCACTTTTGACTTTCCGGCGTTGACCTGCAGGCCCATGGCCTCCGCGTGGCCGATCACGTCCGCCGCGGTCACCTCCGCCGCCTGCTTCGACGGCAGAATGGTGTAATAGTCGTCCATGTAATGGGCAGCGCCATGGATTGAAAGCTGGGCTTTGATCCGGTTGTCCAGGGAGGACGGCAGCGCCACCATTTCCTGCTGGCTTGGCTCCACGCCCAGCGGCATACCCACGCCGCCCGGCACAGCTGCCACCACCAGATCGGCCAACTGCCGCAATTTCGGATCCAGGATCATTTCCCTGTGCCGCTCATACAGCAGCGCGTGGGGCGCGTCCGGGAAAAAGTGGTGAAAATCCATCAGGAACAGGGCACCCTCCAGGCCATGCTTGCGGTAATGGTCCCGCAGGTGCTTGGCCAGGCGTCTGTAATGGAAATGCAGGCCGCCGCCTTTCTGGCTGGCTTTGTTGTCGTAGATCATACTGGGCACATACAGCGGCACCAGCACCTTTTTGGTCAGAACCTTATAAACCTGCCGATCCTCAATGTGCGGCGCGTCTATTGGTCGAACCTTGCCCCGTTCTTTCAGGGTGAAATGGGCGGTTTTGCCCGGCTTCCACGTTCCATTTAGGATCTTGCGCCTGCGCTTGGCTGTGCCAGAAAACAGGTGCATTTCAAACCGCTGTGTGCTGGCTTTCCACCTCACGCCGTTGCAGCATTTCCGGCCATAGAAAAACATGGCGCGGTAACTGAAAACTTCCTCAATCGGCCCCAGGGCGTCGCTGCGGGCCTTTCGCTTTGCCTGCCGCCTTGTCTGGCGGCGTCTGTAACGCGCCTCGCGGCGCTGTTCGCTTGTCATAGAAAAGTATTCGCCCTCCGTACAGTTGTGGTGTTGGTGTGCGTCTAAACTGCTTCGATCCAGCGCATGAAACAGGGTTAGCACAATACCCCCGCCATGCAAGCAGCGTCCGCGCGGGATCATCAGCGGGCAGTTTCAGGCTTTCGCCAGGGAAGTATCTTTCCTTTTACATGGGTCCGGTTCACGTTCGTTACTGCATTTGACCCAGTTATGCAAAATCAGGGGGCCAGCGCCCAGGAATTGTTGGCGTTGTTATTGTTGGCGCTGCCGTCGGTGTTGACAAGGCAGAAATTGTTGCTGTTGCTCGAATTGACGGAACGGCACCACACATTGGCCGCCGTCAGAGGGGAAAGCCGCCCTGCCTCCCGGCGCGTTTTCAAAGATACACCCATAAAAATGACTTATTTCCGCTTCCTGTCGCTCTCCAGGATATTCCGCAGCAGGGTGTCCTCCCGGTCTATCAGTTCGCCCAGGCTCTGCGCCATGCGGTCCAGCTTGTCCATGGCCTCCTTGGGCGGGACCGTTTTTCCGCTGGGTGCCGTAAAGCACCCTTGCGGGTTCTGGTACATAACCAGATAGGCATGGGTCAGGCGCACGTCCAGCGCAGAGAGGGAGGCCAGCGCCTCCAGCAAATGCGCCTTGCGCTGGGCTTTGCGCTGTTCGTCCGACGGGTATATTTTGTTGGCCTTTTCGGTGTGGTCCATGACCTCACCGGCCAGCTGCGCGGTGCCCTCTGCAATCAGCCGGGAATAACGGGCGGAAAGCCGCGTCAAAAAGCCCACCGTTTCCACATAAATCTGGTTTGCGGTGTTCACATACTCCGCTTTGCTCACGGTCCGCTTTTCTTTCAGAACTGACATTCTTTCACCTCACGGGTTTTCTTTCTCTGTCCTGGTTTCCCGCCCACTTCCGTGGGCGGGATTTTGCCGGATATGCTGCGGCGATTAGACAAAAAAGCAGGGGGCCAGCGCCCAGGAATAGCCGGCGTTGAAATAGCCGGCGCTGCCGTCGGTGTCGACACGGCAGAAACCGTAGCCGTAGCTCGAAATGACGGAACGGCACCACACATAGGCCGCCGTGCCGGTGGCGTTGTGCCTATAATGTACCTTGCTGTTTCCGGCCCGGTAATAGTCATATTGGGCCTGGTAATTCTTCTCCGCGCTGTTGGCGTAGGACCTGGCCCCGTGGTATTCAAACTCCGAAAGCAGCGGCAGCAGATCCGTGGTACTGGTGACATAGCTGGCGGTGTCACTTCCGCCGCCGGTGTTGTCGCTGTACTTGGTGGCTGGCTTCATAACCGCCCGGAGATCCGCCGGCAGGGCTGCCAGCAGGGTGTTGGCCGCGGGGCTGGTGGCGCTGGCGCTGTTGCTGCCCAGCACAGTCTTTCTCATGTGGCTGTTATTCCACCCGCCGCTGTTCGTGTTCGACGTGTTCATGGTAAAGGCGCCGGTGGTGCTTGTGTAGTTTCCGTAATTGCCGTCTACCAGGCCCACCAGGGTGCCGTTGATCTTGCCGATCTGGAAATGGATCCGGTTGCTGCCCTCGCGGCTGGCGTTGTGGTTGAAACCCAGGATAAACACGGAAATGGCCAGATTGGAGATCGTCGTGGCGCCCACCTTGCCGTTGATCGTGATCCCCTTGGCGTCGCCCACGCTCCAGTAATTGGACCCCTTTCCGGCGTCGGACACGGCGCGGATCGTTGCCCAGCTGTTGGAGGCCAGCGTGTTGGAAATGCTGGTGACCGTTACCGGGGTGGTGGTCGTCTTGGTCACGCCGCCCTCGGAATAGCTGACGGTGACCGCCGTGGTGTTGGCTGCCATGGTGGTGGGGCTGCAGGTGTAGCCGGTGACGGTCTTTTTACTGCCGTCTGCCATGGTAGCGGTGACCACCATTCCCGCGCTGTTGAACGTTTCACCGGTGAAATAGGAGGTTTTCGTGGGTGCGTGGGTCACCGCGATACTGGAAAGGTAATTGCTCACGGTAATGGCCTGGGTGCAGGTCTTACTCACGCCGCCCTCTGCGTAGGTAATCGTGATCGTTGTATTGGCCAGCCCCAGGGCGCCGGTGGGCGAATAGGTCCAGCCGGTCACCACGCGGGTGGCGTTGTCCGAATATTTGGCGGTAATCACCATTCCGGCGCTGCTGAACTTTTCCCCGTACTTGTAGGCGGTTTTCGTGGGTGCTGTCGTCACGGAAATGCTGGACAGGGTGCGGATCGTGATTGCCTGGGTGCAGGTCTTTGTGACGCCGTTTTCCGTGTAGGAGATCGTCACCGCCGTGTCCGTCTTGGAAAGGGCGCCGCTGGGGGTGTACGTCCAGCCTGTCACGGTCTTTTTGGTGCCGTTGGACATGGTGGCCTCAATCACCATTCCGGTGGCGTCGAAACTCTCACCGATGTAATACGCGGTTTTGTTTGGTGCGGTTTTCACGGAAATGCTGGACATTTCCAAGACCGTGACCGCCTGGGTGGTCGTGACCGTCACGCCCGCCCGCTGGTATTTGATCGTCACCGCCGCGGTGCTGGCTGCCATAACGGTGGGGCTGAACGTGCAGCCGTCCGTTACGTCCTCCGTGGTGCCGTCGGCATAGGTGGCGGTGACCACCAGTCCGGTGGGGTCGAATGTTTCCCCCACGTTGTAGGTGGTTTTCGTGGGTGCGTGGGTGACTGCCACGCTGGAGGTAATCACCAGATCCACGTTGTACTGCATGGCGCCGGTGACCTCCACCACGGCGCTGGCCGTGTGGCCGTTCAGGGTGGCGGTTACCTCCCAGGTGCCGGTGTTCTCCGGCAGGGAGAACTTGGTGGAACCCACGCCGTTCAGGGTGGTTTCTCCGTCCGTGCAAACCACCGCCGCGCCGGCGCAGGTCGTCACGTTGATACTGGCAGACTGGACGCCCAGGGCCTCCTTTAGCTTTTTCAGCGTGACCTTACGATTTTGCCCGTCAGCACCGGAGAAAAACGGAACCGTGTCCGTCAGGGCCATGGCGTTGCTTTCCGTCAGCACTTGGGTGGGCTGCTGGTAGTCCACACCCGGCGTGGCCTTGGTCACGGTGGGGTTTCCCTTTGCGTCCTGGTCGCCTTTCAAAATGCCCTTGGCGGTGATCGTGTCCTGTTTCTTTTCCAGTTCTTTGTTGATCTTCTCAAACAGGGCATTATGGGCGTTCGCGTCCTTGTCGTGCGCCTCCAGGTCCGCCTCCGACACCAGCACCTGCGAACTGGACAGGGTGCAGGACACCGTGGAGGCGTCGCCCACGATAATGGGTACGGTAATGTTTTTTTCCACCGTTTCCACCGACGCCACGGGGATAAAGTCCGCCGTGTCATAGGCGTTTTGGTAGCAGTAAAGAATGTCGTGGCTGCGGTCATTGGGGTAATCGGGATCCGCCGCAAACACGCCGATCTCGCGCCAGTAAAAACCCTCCTCCAGTTCTGCGTTGGAGAAATGGCCGGACACGTCGGCGTACTGCTCCGCGTTGTTTTTCACCGCGGCGTCAATGGTCACCACGGCGCTGACAAGGGCCGTCATAGCGGAGATCGGACCGCTGATTGTGCCGTTGCCCAGCTGAATGGTTGTGAATTTGATCCCCTCACCGGCCATATTCCTGTAATACAGGTTTTTGCCGACGTCTGTCAGTTTCGGGGCCTGAAACATGGCTGATAACCTCCTGTTACATAGTCGCCCTTTGCAGGGTGATAAAGTCGCCCGTGTGGATCCAATGGCCCACGAATACCTCCGCCGGAGGTGTGGACAGATCCAACACGATTTCGTCCAGCCAGGCGGAAAGGCGCTTGACGGTGCCCAGCACCCGCTTGAACTCCTCCACGTCGTCCGACGTAATGGCCGGGTTCGTGGTGTATGCCTTGAAGTGATAGGGTTTCCCGCCGTATTCCCACCACTCGCTGATATGGCCGGCCTGGAAAATGGTTTCAATGATCCGGTTCACCGCCGCCGGGGTGCCCATCTGCGCGTAAAACAGCAGGCTTTCCGCGATCAGGGTTCGCTTGACCTTAATGGAAAAGTTTTCGTCATAGGACGGGGTACGCAGTTCCACGGCCAGCAGATCCAGCACCTTTTCCGGCACGGCATAGATCGCTGCATAGGTGCGGGCGCCGTCGGCATAGGCCAGCAGCTTTTCCACCTGCCTGCCCACGGCGTAGGCAAGCGCCTGGATCTCCGGCTGCTCTGCCAGGTTCTCCGGCATAATGTCTGTGAAGCGGCTGCCGGAAAGTTTAATCATCTTCCAGCCCTCCATACGTCACGGTGGCCGATCCGGTCAATGCTGCCACCTTTGTGGCGGCCACCGCCGCGAACGTCGGCGCGGTCACGGTGACACGCTTAGCGCCTGCCTCCATGACCATGGCGGCCAGCTGCGACGGGTTCACGTCGCGGCCTATGGTGCGCTGCCAGGTTTTATATTCCTCCACGGCCTGGGCCACCGCCGCCTGGATTGCCACCGCTCTGGCGCTGTCGCTGCGGTTGATGTAATACGTCAGGTTAATGCTGTATGTGACCTCCTCCGGGGCTTTCACGGTCAGCTTGTCCGTCATGGGGCGGATCGTCTTGCCGGAGAGATACGCCTGCAGGCCGGAGATCATGGCCGCGCCCGGCTTGGAACCGTCGGCCATGATGAAAACAATATCCACCTGGCCCGCTTCGTGGTCGCTGGTGGCCACCACGTCACCAATGGCGGCGTTGTACTTCTTGGCGTGGTACAGGTATCCGTCCTCCGGGCCTGCCGTAGAATAGGCGCCAGGGGCCAGGTAAACCCGCTCCGCCAGGCTTTCGTCGTTCTCCACGTCTGCGCCGCCCTCCGTGGTGTTCTGGTTCACGGCGCTGGTAATGTAGGGAACGGGATCCACGATGGTGGACACCTCACCGGGCGCCAGGCCGTTGCCCGCGTTGCCTGTTGCGGTACACTCCGCCAGCACGTCCACCGTCAGGCTGCCCGCCGGGATCTCTGCGTACTCCATCGTGCTGAAATAAATGGAACCGCTGGAGGAAACCCTGGTGCCCGCCGGGATCGGTGTGGCCAGCGTCCTGGTGGCCGACGCGGTAAAGCGGATCGTGGTCGTGGCCGCCTTGGCCGGTTCTCTGGTAACGCCTTTCAGCAGCGCCAGATTGTCCAGGAACTCCGAATAGGAGTATTTCAAAAGGCTTTGCTTGCCCGCTCGGTCAACGTACTGCATGGCTTGGTAAATCTGCGCCGCCGCCGAATACAGGATCATGCGGTGGACAGAGGCGCGGCCCAGGGACACCTTGCTGCCCGTCGCCTGGAGCATGAACGCCTCAAAGTCTGCCACCATATCCCCGCGCACGTCGTCAATGGTCTTGTTGTCGATGAAAGACACGTCCGGGGTGTTCTGAATTGCGGAAATATCAGGCACTTGTTATCACCACCTTGGGAAAAAGTTTGCCGGTGTTGCCGCCGGTCCAGGTCACTTCCTGCACCCGCACCTCCGGTATGAATTTGGACACCTTTTCGGTGACCTCCGCCGTGTAAAGGCTCTTTGCGGCCTCTGGCGGCATATCCACAAAATCCATGTTCAGGCCGAAAGCCCGATCCAACGGCATGGTGCCCTCCCGTGTGGACAGCAGGAGGGCCAGCTGCCGATCCAGTTCTGCCAACCAGTCCGCCGTGAACGTATATTCCAGCTGGAAATTGAAAAGGTCGTTTTCGTTCATGCGTATTCCTCCAGCGAAATGGTCAGGGTAGCCTTGGCCAGTTCTCCGCGGCTGTAAACCTTGTCCCAGGCTTCACTCGATCCTGTGACGCGGAACGGACGGCGGCCCACCAGTCTGCCGCCGATCACCAGGTACTCCGCCGTGCCTCTTTCCACCATGCGCTCCACCATATCCAGGATCCGCCGCGGTTTCACGCCCAGGGCAGCGGACAGGTGAATGGTCAGGCTTATGGTCTGGAGGCCAGGCCCTAAAAACTCCGCTTTCGGCTTCACGCCTAAAACTTCGTGTTCGGTCCAGCGCCCGGAAACCTCGCGGCTCATGCTCTCAAAGGTCAAAACCCTGTTGTCGCTCACCTCAAAAATGATTTTGCGCCCCAGCGTTCCGATCATGTGTAAATCGCCTCCTTACGATGGCCCGGAGGTTCCGCCGCCCATGCTGTCCGTGTGGGTGTGGTTGTCCAGGGAAACCCCGCCGGCGGTCACGTCGCCGCTGACGGTCACGGTTCCGTCAATCACCAGCTTGGCGGCCTTGATGGTCATGGTGCCGTCCTTATAGCGGATCATGGCCTCACCCGGCGAACGGGCCAGGTCTTTGCGGTAAAGCCCTTTGGAACCCTCCGGGGGCTTGTTCTTCTCGCTCCACGGTCGGCCCAGGACCACGCCCGCCTCCGTGCCGTTGGAGAGGTGAAGCACCATAACCATGTCGTCCACCTCCGGCATGAAATACTCCGATGAAATCAGGGGAATGGGGGCGGTCACGGCGTCGTCCTTTTCGTGGTACACCACGCGGACCGTGCCCGCGGCGTAATCAATGGCTGAAATCTTACCCAGCCGGATATTGTTTTCCATGCGTTCCTCCTCGCGTCATTCCTCCACCAGCGACATTTCCAGGTCCATGGTGTAGCCGCCGGATCCGCTGACGTTGTGGGTAATGGTGTCAATGTAATACTTGCCGGACAGCTTCCCCAGGCCCACCACCTGGACGCATTGGGAGGCCACCAGAGAGGCGTTTCCCACAATGGTGGCGGAAAGTTTTGTCTTGCCGTGGTTTGCCTTGGCCACCGCCGCCTTGATCTTCCGTTCCGCGTCGGCCTTGCTGTCGGCCTTGCCGCTCTGCTTTAGGATCCGGCTGCCCTTGCCCACGGTCACCTTGATTTCCTTTTCCGTGGCCGGGCTGGTGTATGTGAACTCTCCGCCGGTGTAGGTGCCGGCCTGATCCTGCTGCCATGACCAGGATTTCATACTGGACGGGGACAGCACCGCCGCCGCGCCCTTTTTCTTGTATGCCTCCCGGTCATACACCACGATCTTTTGGGCGTAGACTTTCATGGCCAGCCCGTAGGTGTTGCACAGGTTCATGTAAAATTCACAGTCGGTTTGTTCCGATTGTTCCACGCTCTTGACCGTGAACGGGTCGCCCTCCACGTCCCAGGCCAGCGCGATCCCGGCGCGGCCTGCGATCTCGGTTCCGATCTCCTTTATGGTCACGTTTTCCCAGGTCTTTGTCCGCTGGGTGGTGGTGAAACTGCTGTCCAGCGGCGTGGAGATCGCGGAAATGCTCCCGGAAACCGGCCAGCCGGAAAAGCTGAAACTGTCCACGATAAAGAAACCGCACGGCAGGATCCGGTTGTCCCCGGAATACTGGCAGTTCAGCGCCCGGATCGTCGCGGCCAGGGTGTCACCGGCGACGGGGATCCACGCCCCCGTCCACCGGCGATCCCGGTCTTGCAGCGTAATGTCCAGGCTGTCCGCCTCTCCGCTGGCCGGATCCGTGTATGAAATATCCGTCACGAAACCGGAAATTTCCGCCGTGGCTGCGGTTCCGTTGTAAATCAGGTCTACATACGCCCGCCGTGTATTCATACCTTGCTCCTCCAGATCGGCAGGTCATTGGCCGCGGTCTGCTCCGGCGGGGCCGGGGTCTGGAGGACCACCCCGGCGTCAAACACGAACGTGTCCAGCAGCGGGAAATTGTTTTCCATCAGCCAGCCGGTGTATTCTTCGTCGCCGTACACCTCATAGGCGATTTTGTCCCATACGTCCCCCTGCTTGGTGGTGTAGGTGCTTTCCATGGTGTGGTCCTCCTCTTATGCCGGGCTGAATTGCTTGCGCTTCTCCTCGGCTTTCATCTGCCTATACAATTTCTTGAACTCCGCGAAACTGATCCGCCCGGCCTCCTCTGCCTCCTCGCGGCTCGGCGTCCCGCCGTAGAAATTGAATACCGGGGAGAAAACGACGGTTTCACCGCCGCCGCCCGTTCCGCCGCCCGGCGTCGGCTTCGGCTTCGTCCATTCGTCCAGGAGGGCCGCCAGCTTGGACAGCGGCAGCACCGCCTCCGGCTCTCCGCCCTCACCGATCTGCGCCAGCGTGGGCGCCGTGGCAATACCACCGGCAGCCAGGGCGGGGATCGTCGGAATGTTAAAGCCCAGGGTTTTCCCGCCGACGCCCGGAACCCAGTCCGGGATCGTCACGGAAATGCTGTTGATCTTCTCCAGCACCCAGTTGATTGCGGAAATAACTCCGTTTATGGGCGCTTTCGCCAGGTTCACGATCATGCCAAACACGTTTCCGAAAATGGCCACGATATTGTCCCAGGCGGCGCTCCAGTTGCCTGCAAATACGTTCTGCACAAAGTCAATGATATTGGCAAAAATGGCCTTGACGTTTTCCCAGGCCGCCGAAACACTTTCCCACCACCCACTCAAATAAGCGGACAGCAGGGGGAAATTAGACTGGAACGCAGAAACCAGGTTCGCCACGGCCTCGGAAACGCCGGTCTTGATGTTTCCCCATACCTCGGAGATCTTCGCGCCCAGTTCCACGGCCTTGGCCTTGATCTTGTCCCAGTTCTTATAAATCAGGATCCCCGCCGCCACAGCCAGGCCGATGGCGGCCACAACTGCCAGCACAGGAAGATTTAACGCCGTCATGGCGCCCGCCAGGGTAAAGGTGCCCGTTGCGCTTGCCGCGGTGACCACTTTATACACGGCCATAACTGCGTTGTAGGCGGTGATCGCCACTTTATACGCCTTGTAGGCCGCCACAGCGGTGGCAATACCCGCCGCCAGCGCCAGGATCAGGGTGCGGTGTTCCGAAATCCATTTCACCGCGGTTTCCGCCGCCGGAATGATGGTTCCGGTCATGTAGCTGCCGATCTTCTCCAGCGCCTCCGAAACCACCGGCAGGGCCGCCTCCGCGAACTCCCGCACATACGGCAGAATGTTGGTGCCCAGCTGCGTCAAGAAATTGGCGCCCAGGTTTTTAATCATCTTAATGTCGTATTTCAGGTTGTTGGTCTGCCGCTCAAAGGCGGTATTTGCCGCGCCGGTGGCTTCGTACATTTCCGCCGTCTTGCTGGTCAGGTTTTCGGCCTGGCTGCCTGCCATAGCCAGCACCGCGGTTTGTGCCTCCACAGAGGAGAACAGGCCAGCAAACGCCAGTTCGTTGCCTCCCACAGCGTCCTTTAGGGCGTCCAGAGATCCCTGCAGGCCCTTGCTTTCAAGCAGCGCCTGGCCGCTTTCATAGCCCATGTTTTTAAGGGCGGCCTGCATATTCTTGGACGGGGAGAGGAACGCCTGCATTGTGGCTTTCATCTGCGTAACCACTTCCGCCGTGGAACCTGTAACGCCGGTCAGCGTGGCCATGGCGCCCCATAGCTGTTCTTGCTCCAGCCCCAGGGTACTGGCCAGGGGAATGACCTTGCCCATGCCTGCGGCCAGTTCCGGGAAAGAGGTCTGGCCCAGTCTTACGGTGGCAAATGCCAGATCCGCCGCCTGCTGCACCGCCTCCGCGGAGGTATCGCCGTAACCCTTGGTTACGGCAGAAAGTAGGTTGATACTGTCCGTCGTGGTCGCGTTTCCCGCCGCCGCGGATTTTGCCGCGGTTTCCAGAATGGCCGCGGCGTCTGCGCTGTCACCGAAAGCGGAAACCACCTGATACATTCCGTCCGTCAGGTCAGCCGTGGCCACGCCCGTGCGGTTGGAGATTTCCAGAACCTGATCCCCGATTTCCGCCGTTCGTGCGGCCACCTCTGCCTCCGTGCCGGTCAGCAGCGTGGAAACGTTGGCCAGCTGGGCCTCATACTCCGCCGCGGATTTCACCGCAGCGGTTCCCAGGGTCGCCACAGCGGTGGCGGCTGCTACCATGGCACCGGCAGCGATCTTTCCCGCGGTCTTTGCCGTTTTCCCCAGCGCAGCCAGGTTCTTGTCCGCGGTGCTGCAGGCGGTTTTCAGGGAACCGTCCACCTTGCCGCCGATTTTCAGCATTAACTCATACGTTTTATTTTTGCCGGCCATGTTTTGCCACCTCCTCCGCGTACTGCGTCACCGTGTCCGCCAGTTCGTTCAAGTCCGAAACGGACAGGGCCAGAAGATAATCCAGCCCTGTCCGCAGTTGTATGGACAACCCGACGCAGGCCCTGTTTATGACGGCGGGCGTTAGTTGTCCCCAGCCCCGCCGTAAAGAAAACCCACGACAATGCCTTTCAGCTTGATTGCCTCCTTTGCGGGGAGGCGCTCGAAAAACTCCAGCGGCAGGTTGGCGACGCGGGCCGCCATGAACTGGGCGTATTCCAGCGTCATTTCCACGGTTGCGGGGTTCGCCGCCGGGTTCTTCTTCGTCACGAAACGGCCCACGGCCTGCAGGTCTGCCGCCGTGGTGTCCTCCAGGCCGGACAGGTCCACCTCTGTGTACGTCTGCCCCTCAAAGGTGAAAGGCTTGTCCAGCTTCATAACCAGGGCGTTTTCCTCCGCCGCGGTGTTTTCGTCGTTCTCCGCCAGCAGGGCGGTGTCCATTCTCTTTTCGTCGCTCATGTCAGCACATCTCCTTGATCTTGGCCAGGACGTCCACGCCGTTGACCTTGTAAACCTCGTTCAGCTTGTCCAGTTCCACCACGGTCTTGCCGTCCACCTCAATGAGAATGTAAAGAATGGTCAGCGTGATCGCGGTGTCCATGGGGCTGCCCGCCTTGACCTTGCCGGTGGTCAGCTTTCCGCCGCGGCCACGAACCACCACGCGCATGGGTCTGAACTCAATATCGCCCTCGGTGTTGGTGGTCTGCTGGGCACCGCGGATCTCCAGCTGCACGGCCTTGGTCATGTCCATCATGTCGGCGGTTTCCTTGTCCAGCAGACGGAACGGGATTTCCAGTTCCTGATTGCCGAAATAGCCCACGGTGGGGTCGTCGATCTCACCCAGGATCCCGGCGCCGGTCACGGTTTCGCTGGACGGCTCAAAGTCCGGCAGCGTCATTTCCTCACCGACACCCAGCAGGCGGTTTCCCTTGTTGTAGACGTTGTAACGGTTGATCTTAGTGGGGATCGTGTTCATCTTTATTCACCTCCGATTGCGCTTTCCAGGGCGTCCACGTCATACTCTCGGATATTTTCGATATATTCCGCGGGAATGTACGGGGCCAGGTAGGTGTGTACGGTCAGGTGGCCGGCCAGCAGGTTGGTAACGGGGTTTTCGTCGCTGCGGAACTCCACGCGGTAACCGGCGCAGTAGTCGCGGGCAACGTAGCCGTTGCCGATAATGTTCTGGCTGTCCACAATAGACTGGATCAGGCGCTTATTGCCCGGCTTGTCAACTTTCTGGAAATAAGTCTGAATGAAATTATTTCCGTCCCAGTCAAAGAAACGGCGCACGGCCCACCAGCGATCTTTCGGATCCGTGGTGGAGGGATAGGCCGCGGTGTTGTTGCCCCAGGACTTGAACCCGTTGGCGTTGATCGCGGTAATGACGCCGTTGGCGTTCAGCACGTCGTTGGCCTGCTGCTGATCCAGCGCCACCGTGGTGCCGTCTTTCAGAACCGTGGCGGTGATCCGCAGATCCTTATTGGACGGGCTTTCGTAGGGCACGTCTGCGTTGTTGGCGTCCGTGTAGGCCGTCAGGGCGGCAAACATGGCGGAGAAATAATATTTCTTCTCACCAACCGCCACCATAGGCCACAGGGCCACAGCGTGGGGAGAACTTGCGCCCAGGGCTTCCTTGGCACCCTTTACGCTGGTGTAAACCACAGCGCCGTCGTTGTCCGCGGAAATGTCCAAAAGGCAGCTGCAATTAAAATTGCCGTTGATGTTCTCGGTCTTGGCCTGGAGGGCTGCCGCCACGGTGGCGTCCTGGCTCCAGCCGGGTGCCAGGATCAGGCCGGGCACCATGCCCAGGGTGGGGTAAATCTGGCGGATCAGTTCCAGTCCGGTTTCCTTTCCCGTGGCAGCGTCCACGCCGCCCACAATGTCGGCAGCGGTCACGCCGGAGGGTTTCAGGCTGGTGCTGCTCACGGTCAGGCTGCTGGCCTCCTTGGCCGCCGTGGAAAGCAGCGTAATGGCCACGCTGCCGTCGTCCTCATGTGCCGCCTCGTAGTCGCTGCCGGCCACCAGGGTGGCGCTGCCGTTCTTCACGGCCAGGGTGTTCAGCAGCACATATTTCTTGTCATACAGCACCACGCCGTCCACAACGTCGCAGCTTTCCGCCTGGTTCTGCGTGACGTGGGCCGCCTTATTGGGATCCAGCACGTTCACCAGGATAATGGGCGCAACGTTGAAAACCTGGAAACAGGCGCTAATGCTCTGGCAAAGGGTGAAGTTCTCGAAATCGTCCGAATAGCCGACGGCCTCCACAGCTTCCTTGTAGCTGTAAACCAGCTTCGGGGTGTTGACCGCCGCCGTGGGGTCTTTTGCCAGGTGAATGGGCGCCGTGCCGAAAATGACCTGCAGGCCGGCGCTGCCCTGAATGGGTACGGTCAGGCTGGTGGCCTGCTCGGTGTTATATACACCGTGTTTGTATGCCATGTTGTTCTACCTCCTGTTTAGTGTTTGACCTGTACCAGACGATACAGGCGGGAAATATGCCCCGTGCCGCTCCGCAGGTTCTTCATGGCCTCCGGTAACTGCTCCAGGGGCACCACCAGGCCCTCCATGGCCGGCTGCTTCACGATAGCCTCCGCCAGCGCGGTGGGGATCCCGTTGGTGTATGCGGTGTACTGCTTCGCCACGCCCGGAATGGACGGGCCGCAGTAAACCACAGTGGTGGCCTGTTCGGCCTTTTTGGGTTTCGCCATTATGTTTCTGGCACCTCCTTGAAAATCGCCGGCGCGTAGAACGGCAGCCCCACGGCGGCGAAATAATACGGGTGTGTGTCCTCCTCCTGGGTCGCCCACCGGATCGGGTGCTGTGCTTCATAGCGGTTTGCCACGATCCCGTCACGTTCGTAATGCCTCACGATCTCGTTGACGATATGGAGGGCGTCGCGGTAGCCCTGGCGGTTCGGGTCCGGGTCGCACACGCAAATGACCATGACCACGTTTACGGTCTGCCGTGCGTCCTGCGCCGTCACCTCTCCGTCCGAAAGTTTCACGGCCACATAAGGCTCCGGCGGCGCTTCCGCGTCGGTTTCTTCGTCGTCACCCTCACGAATGGGGAGGCCCTGCGGGACGATTTTCACCGCCCGCTCGACGCCCAGGGAATTGGTCAGGGTATAGTGGGAAAAAAGCTGTTTCAGGTCCTCCACAATGGCGTCCTGCAAAAACTCTTGTGTCACGCGGTTGCGCCTCCTTGACTTGTTTCCGTTTGTCACTTATAATTGCGATTGTGGTAATAATCAGCATATTGTGGCAATCATCAGCAGAAAGCCGCGCAATGCTTCCACAGAAAGGGGATCCGGCATGAAAGGAAAAGGTTTGTTTATTGCTTGCGGCGTCGTCTGTGTCATGGCGTTGGCCTGCCTCATTGGCGGCGATTATAGCGCCTTTGGTGGGGCTTTGATTGTGGCCGCCGTCTTACTCGCTGCCGCACTCTTGAAGCGCAGGAGGGCGCCGCAGACGCCCGCGCAGGTGCCTGTTGCGGTGCCGTGTGAAACCGCCGCCGCGGAACCTGTTCCGGCTGCTCCCGCGCCCGCCGCCGTTGCCCACGATCTTGACGGCCCCAGTTTTGGCTCTTGGGACGTGTCGATCCACGGCGCCGACGGTCAGGATCTTCGCTTTGACCGGGCCATGTTCCAAAATATCGTGATCCGCAGCTATGACCCCGCCGCCGGATCCGCTGAAATCCTCGGAACACGCGGGGAAAGCTACGAAACCACGTTGGACACCTGCACTTGTGAAGATTTCCAGCGGCGCGGGCTGCCCTGCAAACACATTTACAAGCTGGCCCTTGCCCGTGGGTATTCTCCAGACGCCTTTTATGCGGCCCGCTCCGATGTTGTGTGGTACGCTGACGGGTGCCGTGTGTACCACTCGGATCCGAACTGCCGCGGCCTGCGGAAACGGTATTCCCGCCGCACCACGGTGGCGCTGGCGGAATACCAGGGCTTGCGCCCATGTAAAACCTGTTGCAATAAATAACCCACAGCGGTGGCCGCATGGCCGCCGCTTTTTTCACGCCTTGGCACCTGTCAGCTGCTCGATCCGCTTTCCAATTTCACGCTGCAGGGTTTCGTATGCCAGGGCCTCCGCCTCTGCTCTCACTTCCTCGTTTCCCATCATGTGGGGAACGGCAGGCGAAAGCAGCTTTTTGACGGGGAGGCGTTCCGCGCCGCGCCGTTGCACAATGGCGGTGTGCCCGGATCGGAACGTGGTAATAAACGCTTTCAGGCCGCCCGCCTCCAGCGGTTTCATGGCTCCGCTGTTCAGGACCTTGGCCGCCGCCGCGGCTGTATCCGTGTTCGGCTGCGTCATAAAGTCCATAATGTCCCGCATGGGACCCTTGGCCAGCACGGCGGCCTCCAGGGTGGAGGCACTGGCGGAAAGTATCTTGCTTTCCGATTGCAGCGCCTTTTTTTCTTTCAGCGCATACCGGCCTTTGCTGTCCTTTATGATTTGCTGGCGGACCTTTCTGGCGGTGCTGTTCAGGGCATTTTTCAGCACGTTGGGCGCCCCCAGCTGCTGGGGCAGCGTTTTCAGCTGCCACATGACCCTGGCCAGTTCTTCGTCGGTGTCGATCTGCAAAATGCTTTGATCGCTCACGATCTCACCGCCTCCAGTTCAATGGCCAGCACTCCGGCCTCCTCGGTGCAGGATTTCACCTTGTACGCCTTGCCGTCCAGCGTCAGCATGGCCCCCTGGGCGGGTCGGGGGCCAAAATCAGCCTTTGCCACATAAACCAGGCGCCGGGCTTTGTATGTGCCCTCCGTCTGTGCGGCCATGATCTTGGCCTTGTCCCGCTCCAGCAGTTCGTTGTCGTCCACCACCGCCGCCATTTCCTTGCCGTTGACCGTGTGGGTGTCCGCGAACTCCAGGCGGTTCAGGAATGTGGTGGAAATGTCCGCCGCGATCTGTTCCTTGAACGTAGGGGCGCCCATTACTGGGCACCCCCGCCGTTATCCGCAGCAGGCGGCACAATGGCCGCCGCGGGGGTCTGGACGATAGCCGCCGCCAGGCGTTCCACGATCAGCGCCTTGGCAGCGCCGCGCGGAAGATCCACGCCCATGTCCTTGGCCAGCTTTTTCAGGTCGTCCTTGTTCATTTCCTCCAGCTGTGCGGGATCCAGGTGGCCCTCCACCATGTCGGTGTTGTCACCGCTATGGTTGCCGTTGTGGTTCTCCTGGCTCTCCTGGGCGCCCTCTGCGGCGTCCGCGGCCTCCTGGGTGTCCTGGGTGGTGTCGGCGTTCTCGGTGCCGTCCTGGCCGCCGTCAGCGTCCTGCGGGGGCATTGTGGCCTCCTCCGCCGCGTCGTCGGTCATTTTGGCGCTTTCAGCAGAAAGCCACGCCTGCACCATGCGCTTGTCATAGGCGGGGAGGGTGTCGCCCGCCTGATACATACGCCCGCCGTACAGGATCGGGCGCTGTGCTGTCAGTCGCTTCATGTTCCTTTCCTCCTGGCTCTTAGCCCAGCAGCTTCACCAGTACGGTTTCGTCTGCGCTGGCCGCAGGGGCGGCAGCGTAACCCGCCGGCACATTCCCGGAGGCCGTGGTGGTGATCTTCTTGTCCGTTGCGCTGTAATAAAGCGCGGCGCCCATGGTAACGTCGCCGGTGGCCTTTTCCATCTCAAAGACGCCCACCACATGGAGGTGGCCGGTTTCGCCGGCGGCAATATCTTCACCAGCCACGCCGATCCTGGTTCCCAGGCTCACCACTTCGCCGTTTTTAACTGCGGCGCTGGCCTTGTAGTCCAGCACCTCGCCTTTCTGCCAGTATTTTGCGGTCATGTTCTCTTACCTCCTGTTAAATAGTCGTGCCGGGGTTCTTGGCGATACCGCGGAAGTCAACCGCAGTAATGCCCCAGTCCAGCCAAATGTCCCACACGAAGCCCAGGCGGCCCGGAACCTCGCTGCGGCGAATGGTGGGGGTTTCCTGGCCGTTCAGGTAATCAACCTGCAGGCTCTTGGCGTAACGCTGATCGCCGGCGACAAACCAGGGGATCGCGTTGCCGTCACCAGCCAGGACGTTCAGGGCGCCCTCCTCAATAACCTGCAGCTTATTGCGGTACTGATACAGGGCGTTTGCGGTGTGGCTGCCGATCCCGGTCACGTCGATCTGCGCGGTTTCCAGGATCTGCGACATCTTAAAGCCGTAGCCCACGGGGACGATCACATACTTAGGTTCCACCATAATGGACTCACCGAACGGGTCTTTCTGGCGCAGCAGTTTCAGCATGGCGGCCTGCAGGGTGTCAATGGACGGGGCGGCACCGCTGGCGATCAGGTTGTTGTGGGCGTTGTCGAACAGGGAAACACCGTCGAAAATGGCGGGGTTGTCGATCAGGATCTTGTAAACCTGCTTATTGATCGTGCGCTTTGCGCTTGTAGCGTACAGGCCGGGAACCTCGGTAATGAAACCCACGTCGTCGTTGATAAACGCCTGGCGGGTCATGCTGAACTGGCGGCCAAAGGTGTCGATCTGGCGCTGGGGAAGCAGTTCCGACTTGGGGGTGTCGGCTTTCAGTTCGCCGTTTTCACCCACGCGCAGGAACTCACCGGCGCCGCCGGCCAGATAGCTGTGATCCTTTGTGGGCTTAAAGTCGGGCACGCTGCCCTTGGCGGTCCACAGCTGGAACGTGGTGGGGATCTCCTGATACTTCTGGACAATATTCTTTTTGATCGCATTGTCCAGGATCGCGGGAAACGCCGCGGTGGGGTTGAAGAACTGGCGGCAAGCCTCGTTCCACAGGTCGTCCTTGCTCATACGCAGCAGGGAGGTGGTGGTGCCCATGCCGTCGCGGGCCATGCACTCAATAACCATATCGCGCAGGGAGTAGCCGCGCATTTCCTCCGCGCCGCGGGCGGGGTTCTGTACGTCTACGCCGGCCCGCAGCAGCATGGCGTCCACAGCTGCCTGGCGGAAGTTGTCGCCCTCGTCGCTGCCCATGCGGCTGGAAACAGGGGCGCCGTGTTTCAGCAGATAGTCCACCGCCGCCTGTCTTACGGTGTCCATGGTGGCTCCGTTGCTGATATACTCCGCGGGATCCATGCCCGCCTGACGGCACAGCGCGGTAATGTCGCTCACGCGCTGGCGCTCCGTAGCGACGGCCTGGCGGGCGGCCTCGGTGGGGTCTGTGCCCTGCTGGCCGTTATCGTTGCCCATACCGCGGGCGCCGCCGGTGGGATCCTCGCCGCCCTGGCCCTCGTTGCCCTGGGCGGTGGGATTGTTGCCCGCCGCGTCGATCTGGCGCTGCAGGCCGTCAAACTCTGCTCTTTCCTCTGCCGTCAGGTCACGGCCAGCGGCGCGGGCGCCGCTCACAATAGCCTGCTGACGGGCGATCATTTCCTGAATGGTCATGGTTGTTTTGCCTCCTCAATGATAAAGATTTTTGTTGATCTGGATCTGCTTTTCGTAAACAGAAAGGTCCTTGGCCGTCGCCTGCTCCGGGTCGTCGGCTCTGCCCACGCCCACGGTGGCGTCCGCCGGCACGGAAACAATGGACACCTCCAGCGGCGTCCATTTGCGGGCGATCTGGCAGGGGCCTGTAAAACGTCCGTCCGCGGAGGTCTTACCGGCCACCACTTCCTCCCAGCTGTCCACGCTGTAACGCACGGACGTGGTTTTCAGGGTGCCGGATTTGACTTTGCCGAAAATCTTTTCGGCGTCGTCGTCCGTGTCGAACTCCACTTCGGCCATGCCGCGGTGGTTCTCCACCCATGCGCGGATCACTTTTCCCACCACCTTGTCGATTTCGTGGTTGAAAAGCAAGACGCCCACGTCGTTCAGGCGGGAGAGATCCAGCGCGTTCTCCGCGTGATCCAGGATTTCCATACCAAACCAACGGCGGTATGGTTCCTCGCTGGAAAAGCTGATCGTGCGCCTGCGGCTGTCCTCCTGGCCCTCTGCGCGGCTGTTGGCCTCAATGTGGCCCATGCTTCGCTGCCCGCTGTTTCTGTCCCTCTTGGGGTCATTTGCCTGCGGTGTTCTGCTGTGCTGCTGTCGTTCCATTTCCAAAAATTACACCTCCTAACTCGACGCCGACGGATCGGCCATATTCCAGGACCTCGGCCATTTCATTGACGGCCTCTTTCCAGTCCTTGCCCTGTTCCGCGCAAACGTCCTGAAACGTCTTTTGCCCGGATTGCAGGGCGGTTTTTCCGGCGGTGCTTTCCTTTGCCGGGTCGATCCACTTCTTTGGGGCTTTCGTCCAGGTGTGGGAAAGGTATTCCGCCTTTTTATCCCAAAAGCCGGGCATATCAGCAAGCCCGGAGAGATAACAAGAAATAACAAAGGTTTCGTACACCTCCGACATGAAATCGGTTAGCAGTTCCACGTCCTCGGTGTATGTGTTTTCGTCCTCAATGGCATTTTGCCGCGCGGAGGAATAGGTGGCCCCGCTCATGTCGCGGCTGACGGCCTCATAACTCAGGCCCTGGCCTGCTGCAATTAGGCCCTGCTGGGTTTTCAGGAACCCGGCTGCGTCGCTGCCGGAACCTTTCGGATCCACCACCTGGATTTCGTCACCGGCGCCCAGGCTCTGGATCATGCCGGGGGCCAGTTTCTTGCCCTCATAGTCCATTCCGCCGTCCGGCGTTCTGGTGCCGCCGCGGCCAAAACCGCCCGCCGGGATTGCCCGCTTGATGAACACAGCCAGGCAGGCCGCGATCCGCTCCTTGACGGAAACGGCGGTTATAAACTCGTTCGTGTCGCGCACTCTGGTGATCGTGGGGGCCATGTCGGACATTTCGCGCAGCTGGCTGGGCCGCTTCTTGGATTTGTAAAAATATACGTCCTTGGCCTCGACGTAAACGGGGTCGTTCAGGCTCCAGCCCTCAATGTCGTATTGATTGATCCAGTAGCCCACCGGCCTGCGCCATTGGTTGTATTCGATCCCGCCCACAACACGGTTTCCCTGGTGCTTCGGCTTGCTGGCGGTCACGTCCAGTTCGTCCACCTCAATGGCCTGCAGCTGGAACGGGACCAGCCCCTGTTTGGTGTAGCGGTATAGGAACAGCAGGCCGCCGTCCACCTTTTTACGGTCTACCGCCATACGCAGCATTTGGTTGAAACTCTGTTCGCCGGTCACGTCGCAGTTTCTGGCCTTGCACCATTGGCGCCATGCCTTTTCCAGCTTTTCGTCCAGTTCGTCGTTGCCGGTTTTAGCCTGGAGGGTGTAGCCCTTGCCCACCACGTTGCGCTTGTATGCGTGGAGGATAGACTGGGCAATATCACTGTTGCGCTCCAGGTCACGGGCGCGGGCGCGTACCACGTCGCGGCTGAAACGGTCCGTAACCTCCGCGCTTTCGTTGTGTACCCGCCACCCGGCATTTAGGCGTCCATACCCTGCGGCGTCATATCCGCGCAGGATCTCCAGCTGCTGCCGCCATGCCTCGCGCTCACAGGCGCGGCGCGGGGAAACAGCGGCCACAATTTTGTCAAAGGCTCCCATGGTTACCTCCCGTCAAAGAACGCCACAAAGGTGCGATCCAGCAGGCAGTTGTCCGTCCCGCTGTCGATCTGCGCCTCCAGGTCGTCACGAATGGCTTTCAGCTGGGCCAGGTCCGCCCGCGTCAGGGATCGGCTGCCGATCTTGTATGACTGGCCGCCGACCAGAACGGCGGAAATGGCGCTGTTTACCTGTTCCAGCATTTCAGCCGCTTTTGTGTTTGTACTCATTTGGTGGCCTCCTGTCAGATCCATGTGTCATTTTGGTTGATCCAGTTTTCTTCCTGGCTTTGTCGCGGTTCCTGCTTGGCCGGTTTCCGCGGCTCCGGTGCCGCCGCCTGTCCCTCCACGCTTTTCAGGTACAGGGACCGGACGCCCATAACGTCCGCCGCCGCGGCTGCGTACACCTCGCAGTCCAGGTAATGGTTGTCAGCGTGGGAGGATTTCAGCACCCATTTCTGGACCTCTTTCCCGCCGGATCGCTCTGTTACCTTGTGTTCCGCCGTTACCTGTTCGGCGTATTCCATGTCGCAGTCCTTGTAAACCTGCCAGGAACCTGTCCCGTTCGGCTTCCGCATACGGGCTGCGATCTGGTCTTTATACTTGCCGCCGTCCACCAGTACCAGGGTCATGCCGTGGGCCTTGCTGCCGGCCTTATTGACCACGGAAAGGCGGTAATGGGACAGCATGGTGCTGGTGCCCTTGCATGGCAGCACCCAGTCCGAATTGATGGCGCAGAACTCGTAAACTTCGTCGGTCTGGTCGCCGCTGTCCATCAGGGCCAGGTTGACCATGGCCGTGTCGCCGTTCGGCAGGGAAAACTCCACGTTCATGGCCTTTTCCACCTCTGCCATAGAAAGCGCCTGCCCGTGGGCCACGTTCTGGCTGGTCATGTAGTCACCCCATGCGCGGATCGTCCAGTACAGGCAATTTTCCTGTACGTCGATCCCGCCGGTAATTAGCTTCGTCCATGGCGGTAGCGTCCACTCCGGCGTTTCCGTCTGCCGCTCCATGACCAACTCCGCGTTGGTTTTCAGCTTCGTGTCCTCCCATGGCTCCGCCAGCCAGCTGTTGGTGAAGTTGTGCAGCAGTTCCGGGTCGTCTTTGCTCCGCATGAACTCCCGCGCAATATCGGAAAAACGGGTGAACGGGGAATACAGGGTGTTCAGCCAAAAGGCCACGCTTTTGGGGTTCTTCGTCCGTTGCTTCACAGCCTGCCAGCGGCCAGCCCGCAGCATTTTCCCCTTGTCCTGATCCGTAATCACGGCCCCGCAGGCTTGGCACACATACACGGCCATTTCTGCCCGGTCGGTGTTCTCCGGTACGTCGTCCTTGCTGGGCCATTTCAGGCAGCCGAATTTCAGTTCTATGTACTGCCCACAATGCGGGCACGGGACAAAATAATGCTTGATCGCCTCCGCCCGCTCCATGGCCCGCCAGATATGCCCGCTTTTTAACGTCGGGGTGCTGGCCATGAAAATTTTTCGGTTGAAATAGGTTTTTGTGCGTTCTCGCGCCAGGGAAACGGGATCCGCCTCTTTTTTGCTTGCCGCCGGGAATTTGTCCACTTCGTCCATGAAAAGGTTGCGTATATTCGTACTGGCCAGATCCGCCGGGCTGTTCGCACCTGTCAGGTACACGATCATGTCGGAAAACTTTAGCGCCAGTTTCTTGCTGTCGTTCTTCCGCCACTTATCGGCCAGAACCTTGCAGCTTCTCACCATTGGCTCCAGCTTGCTTTCCGTGGTGCGCTCCGCCAGGTCGTCCGACGGGTAAACCACCATGGTTGGGGCCGGGTCCTGGGCGATCAGGCTGCCCAGCATATTCTCCATGGCAGACGTGCCGCCCACCTGGGTGGGTTTCACGAACACGATTTCCTCCACCGTATCGTCGGAAAAGGCGTCCATAATCTCCACCAGGTACGGGGTCACGCTGTTGCTCCAGGGGCCTGGGATCGCGTTGCCGTCCGGCAGTATGCGGTATTTCGCCGCCCACTCCGAAACCGTCAGGCGCTCCGCCGGGCGCAGCACCTGAATGGCGTTATAGATCCACGGCGGCACGGTATAGGGTTCCTGCTTGTATTTCCTCATGGCGCCGCGTCCTCCCGCTCCTCCATGATCGCGCCGTCAGAGAACGCGGCCAGCAGGCTTTCCAACTCTTTCCGCATGGCCTTTTCCATGGCACGGATCGCCACTGTGTCAGCATAGCCGGACATGGTTCCAGCCATGCGCGGGGGAATATTCATGGCGAATTTCTTAAAGCTGGCCATGAACTCGGTTAGTTCCTCGGTGGCGTGATCCGCCGCCAGGTAACGCCCCTCTGCAATCGCCGTTTTCAGGCGGTGCAGCTGGCCTTGGCTTTCTTTCAGTTCAACCTCCGCCTCCAGCTTTTTCAGCGTCAACTCCGCCGCCCGGCTGTTTTCGCCGGTTTCCTGGGCTTTCGCCTCGACGTATGCCACATAACGCTGGACCGTGGCGCAGGTTCTATATTTGCGGGCACCGCCGCCGGGCGGGATCTCTGTTTCCAGGACGCCCTCCTGGGTCAGCTGTTGCACACGGCGGACCGTTTTCCCCAGCAGCTGGGAGATTGCCGTGGTGCTGGACCACTCCGGCACCGTGCCGGACAGCACCGCCGGCTTTTCGCTCTTTGCCTGCTTTCCGGTGCCGCCGGTCTGCTTCTTTTCCGCCACCGGCGCCACCTCCTTTTTGCTCCGGCAGGGTGCCCCGCCGGTTTCGCTTTTCCGGTTTTGGTCGATTTCGTTTTTTTCGCCGCTCCTTTTTCGGCTTATACCCCCGTAGGGGGGTATAACTTTCCCGGCATTTCAAAAAACCGTAACGTAACCGCCGGATTTTTTTCTGTTTTCACGGGGTAAAACGTCGGGCTTTCCTTGCCCCGCACGGCTTTTCCTGCTGGGGAGTACCTACACAGGGGGGTGCGGGGTCCTTAACGGGTGCCCTGGGTGCCCCTCGGCAAAGGCACCCAGGGCGGGAGGGTTAGGCCGGGCCGCCGCGTATGCACACGCCGCAGCGGCGCAGGGTGAAAGGAGGAAAGCCCCCGCGGTACACTCCCCGGCCATGGTGTGGAAAGCAAAGAACCACCGGCCTTTCGGCTGGTGGTTCTCGGTATTCGTTTCAGGGCTTCACCCCTGCGCTGCTTTCCATGCTATCAGTATAGCACGGTCAATAGTCCAAAAGCGTCCAAACTTTTCAGGGGCGATTATTCCGCCCGTGCGGCCCCGCCCGCTGCTGCTTCCGGGCCATGTATTCCTCCAGCAGTTTCCGGTTGCGCTTGTTCTCCAGGATCTTATCCAGGGCGGCGTTGTAGTAGTTGAACACGTTGGACCGGCTCATGTAAAGGGCCTCCGCGATCTTATCCCAGCCCCGGCAATCTATGTGTCGCATTTCCACCACGGTGCGCTCGGTGGAGTTGGCGGGTAATACGTCGATCAAGTCCATAACGTTCAGGACTGCCTTGGCCATTTCCTCCCGCTGCTCCTCGATCCTGTCCTCCACTTCGGAGATCCGAAAGACAACGGACACGGATCCGTCCGTCTTTGTCGGCTTGGTCGGCGGCGTCAACCTGAACGCGGACCCCGTACTGGGCGCCCGCAGTTCGCTGGAAAGGACGCGGTGGCGCTCCTCCAGGATCCGCTTTTTCCCCACAGCCGTGTGGTACTGCTGCAGGTATTCCTTGACAGCCTCACGGCCCAGGGTTTCGTCCGTTGTCTTTTTGCTCATTCTCACACCTCGGTAATGTCGTACCCAAAACGGTCCTTTAGCATTTTCTTTTTCATGGCATACTTGGCCGTTCTGGTGGCCTTGCTCTTTACGTCCTCCACGACGAACTCCCAGGGCACCCCGCTTTGTTCTGCGTAGTATGGCGCATGACTTCCGTATAGCTGCCTGTTTGGCGGCTGGTAGTATGTAAAATCCGCCTTGTAGCGGATCGCCCGCACCCGCTTTCCCTCCGTGTCGGTAAACGCTTCCTGCAGGGTGAAATCCACCTGGAGGCGCAGATCACGGATCTGCCCCCTTGCCTGGCGGGCAGCCAGAACGTCGAACCTGCGGGCTTCTTTCTGGCTGTCGAAATGCAGGACGGCCCCGGAGGCTGTCACCCGCTCGGTGGGGGTGTTGTGGTATTTCGTGCCTTTTTCCAGATCCTGCGGCGGCGCGGCGGGAGGTGCTGGCCCCCGCCGCTGTTTCTGCTGCTCCATGTACTTTTTCATGGCCTGCGCCTGATATTTCGGCGGCAGGTCGGAAACGTTTATGGTCATTACGTTTTCCCCCGGCTTTCAAACTTTCGGAAGCGGTCTTTTATGCAATCGACGCAGGGGTGCAGGCAGCTATGAAAGCCGCGCTTGTTCGTGCCGTGAAAAACCCGCTTTTTGTATTCCCGGCAAATATGCGGCGGTTTCCCCATGGCCTTTTCCTGCTCCGCCTCCGTGCAACTCACGTTCCGGCAGTCGTTACAGTTCACAGGCGGCCATGGGCTTATTCCGTCCATGATAACAAACATTTTCTATTCCTCCGGCGCGGCGCTGCTTTTCCCGTATATGCTTGCGATCAGATATTCCCGTGTCAGCATAGTGGCCTCCGGCACATCAGCGCCCGCGTTCCTTATGGCCGTGTAGAAAATCCACGTCATTTCTGCAATAGCGCCCACGGCGTTGGCCGCGTCTTGGCTGTTACTCATGTTCTGCCTCCATTCCGTCCGGGATCTCCACATACTGCCACGACATAGGCGGGCGATCCAGGCCGAACTCTGCCAGAGGGCTGGGCGCGTCGAACTTCTCCGGTGACTGGACGATCCAGCCGGAAAGCCGCCTGCCTTTTGCGTATTTCAGCAGATCCTCACGCGGAACGCATGACATTTCTTCCAGGTCTTGCATGGTTCGGTATGATACTTCCCCAGGGCAAAGGAATTGACCTTGCACCGCTCCGGTGCCGCTGACATACACCAGAACGGTCACGGGCCATTCAAGCCTTTCATTTTGCGGGTGTGTCTTTCGGATTTCCAACGTTTTTTCGCCGTCCAGGATCTTCTCCCACCACTCCGGTTTCATGCTCATAAGCACAGCCAGCATATTAACCTCCGTTCTTGCCGGGCAGCGGAATGATCCGGCATTTGTCCGTTGCGAACTCCGCCACATGATGGAGCGCCATGCAGGCCAGCACAATGTCCGCCATAAGCGCGTCCGCGTCCTCTTTCCCGCGCCCGTCCTTGTTCTGTTTCAGAAATCCAGCGGCCAGCACGTTCCCCAGTTCCTCCAGGTTCTTGGCTGCTTCCTGCCAGCGTTCTTTCGGCACGGTGTAACCGATCTCCACTTTCTCGGTGTTTTCCACGGCTCACACCTCCCAGGGGAAAGCAGAGGCAGGGAGATCCGGGAAATACTTCCGCAGATTTTCCTTGAAGAACACAGGGATCTCGTTCTCCTCGCAAAATGCCACGATGTTGTCCACCCACTCGCGGGCGGGCGTCACCTTGTCCGGTCGGTTGCCGGTTTCGGCACCCAGGATCACCCACTCCGGTAAACCCTCCGCCGCGGCCATGTCCACCGGTCCCAGCAGCGGCTCCATGCTCCAAAAGCTGTTGATGTTCACACCCTGCATGACGTACATTCCCACCGCGTCCATGTTCGCCACGGTGCTGCCATACCAGAAATTGCTTTCGTGGGGCAGGAGGGCCAGGTGGTCCAACTCCAGATACCGGGCCGGGTTCTTTGTCAGGAACAAATAGCGGTGCTGGGGTGCCTTGCGGCAGGCGTCCAGCACCTCCACGATCCAGGAGGTGGGCACCCAGCGTCCAAACAGATCTGCCATGCTGCAAACAAACACGGTCTGCGGTTCCTTTGTGTTCTGCGGCTGGCCCAGGCGGTAGCTGTGCAGGGTAGGCTCGAAACCATACGGATATGGCGTCGCCTTGATCTTCTCCGGCAGCACATGGAGTCCGCCGGCCAGCGGGGTCGGATCCTCCAGCCCTGCGTTGAAGCGTGTGGCCGTTCGCCTGGCGTAGCAGTACGGGCAGCCATGGCGGCAGCCGGTTACGGGGTTCCAGGACATTGTGGCCCAGTCAATTTTCGTCTTGTTCATTCTTCGTCGCTCCTTTCGCTTTTCCACTCGTTCACTATGCACTCGTTACAGTCGAAACTCTGGCAGTACACGCAAATGTCCACGCCGTCGGCCATGGCCGCGCGGACGATTGCCGGGAAGTCCGGCAGGTTCACCTTGCGGCGCGGTTTCAGTTCCGCCAGAACGTCGCCCAGGTATTCCGACGCCTGCCAGTCGCCATAGAGACGCACCGGGGCTTCCTGTTCCTCGGTTTCCGGGTTCATAGTCCAGAGGGCAACACACCCGCCGTCCGGGTCATGCTCCCACCGCGCCGGTGTCTGGCTTATGATCTGCCCATCTGCGCCCCGCGTCGTCTGGCCTATGGTGGCCGTTCCTTTGGCTATGCAAATAATACTCATGCGCTTATACCTCCCGTTCAAACCTGATTTTCATTTGCGCCGGATACAGGTCAACCTCCGGCCTGCGTTTTCCTGTCCACCGGAGGCCGCCAGCTTGTCCCACGCACTTCCAGCCAGCCGCCCGGAGGCTGGCCCCGTTTTCACTCTCCAGAATGTAGTTCACCAGGCGTTTATACCCCATGGCGCGGGCGGCTCTCCATGCGGCGGCGTAAAGCATGGAACAGGCGTTGCGGGTTCCGTCTGTGCAGAGGCGGTTTACCTCCAGCGTCCACCCGTCGTCTAAATGCCGCGCCACAGGTCTGCCCACAATAGCCACGCCCACGATTTTCTCCCCGTCGGAACAGCCTATTGAAAACTTGTGCCCCACCACAGGCCCGTGGTGCCGGTGGTTTTGCTCAACGTATGCGTTGGCCTCTTTCAGCGTCATGGGGGTTATTTCAAGCATTGTCCGCCGCCTCCCGCTCCAATTCTGCGCGGAACCGTTGTTCCAGTTCAAACACGCCGCGCGGCTGCCCTTTGTAATAGCCTTTCATGGGTCTGTCTATCTTCCGTTGCAGGTCTTTCAGGCGCTCCCAGTATTCCGGCAGGTAAATACACATATTCCGCAGCTCTCGCAGGTTCTTGTTACAGCAGCACCAGCACGAAACACGGTCCAGCACGTCATAAAGGCGGATCGTGCCCTCCAGCCACGAAAACCCGTTTTCATAGCAATATGCCAGGGCGTCGGCTTCCGTCATACCCCACTCCGCCAGCGGGTGCAGCTTATACGGCTTCCGTTCTTTTTCCAGGCGCGGCGTTTCGTCGGCAGCTATGCCAACGTAAACCATAGCGTCCCGCGCCTCCGCGTACCTGTCTATGGCTTTCAGCTTCCCCGTGGTTCCCCAGCGGCAGAGGCCGCCACACCAGCCATAACCTTGGTGTGTGCCTTTCTGCTTACTGCAAACCGGCCTTTCCAGCATATCGAACAGGAACGGGTTTTCCGGCTCCAGTCTGGTGTACTTGATCCCCAACTGCTCCAGGCGGGGCAGCATTTGATCCCGCGTGTGGTAAATCGCCTCGAACTCCATTCCGGTGTCGTAGAAAACCACCTCGTTCAGCGGGTAACCCTTGGCAATCAGCGTTAGGAGCATGGCCAGGCTGTCCTTGCCCCAGCTGACGCTTGCAATATGCCATTTCATTCCGTTTTTGCACCTCCGAACGCCGCCAGGTCGAAACAGGTCTGTTTCCCAACGTACTGGCACCACGCCCATTCCAACATGGCACCGCGGCTGTCCTGGTAGTCCTGCATGAACAGAACCACGTCCGCCGCCTCCATCATGGCGAAACACAGGCGCATATAATCCACGGGGCGCAGCCCCTCCGGCGCCGTGGCGGGGTTCAGGACGATATGGCCCGCCGCCGCCAGCTTCTTTTCCACCTCTCGGAACTTGGCTTTATAACGCCTGTCCCCGGTGATCTTGCCTGATATGTAGATTTTCACAGAAAACCCTCCTATTCGTTGAAAATCTCGAAATACTCCTGGTATGGGTAACCGCTGATCTCATGCCACCCGCTCCGGCAGGTGGAACCGTCGTCGAACTTATACAGCACGGCGCCCTTTCTGGCTTTCGGGTCCTTTCTCCAGCTGGACGCAGGCACGGCGGTGTATGTGATTTCCGGCTTGTCCATGTTCTGCGTTTTGCTGTACCGCTTCCCGCGCTTGCCGATCTCTCTGTACCTCTCCATGGTGGAACGGCTTTCTTTCATCAGGTAGGCGGCCAGCTTGTAGTGGTTGCCGCGCCTGTCCATAGGCTTGAAGCTGATACCTCCGCCGCCTCTTGGGACATTCTCCCACGCCTCCGTGATGATCTCCGGATCCATGCGGGAAATGATAACGTGAATGTGCGGGTTGGTCATGCGCTTGGTTTCTATGACCACCACGGCCTTGAACGTGATCCCGCGCTTTTTGCAGAGTTTCCGCAGGTTCCGCAGAAAGGCGGCCTTGTTCTCCAGGATCTCCTCGAAAGAACTGTCCTTGACGTAGTAGTGTAGAACGGCGTGGAGATCCCTATGGCCGAAATTGGCGTTTATATCCCAGCGCAGGTGTTCCTCTGCCACCCGCTCGTTGATCCGCTCCTGCTTCTCGGTGGTGTGGCCGGTATTTGGGCCGCGCTTCACTCCTTTGGTGTGAACCCGGAAAGATTGCATTTTCTTGTGTTCGACACACGGACCAGCTTTCACCACCCTATGAACGTAGGCCATGGGTGCCTCCTTTTCTGCTGCTGGTCACTTTACTAATCACTCTTACCGGCGCTATACGGGGCCGTGGCCCCGTCGCTTTTTCCGGCTTGTAATCCGTCCGGGAACCTGATATAATATAGGTATATCGGACGGTTTTCCGTCGTCTATATTGCCACCTGCGCCGTGTTGACAGCACCGGGCGCAGGTGGCTTTTCTTTTTATGCCAGGTAATCCTTGGCCATTTCCAGCAATTCCGCCGCGTGTTCCTGGTCAATGATTTTGACCTTGCCGGGCTTCTTCGGATCTGCGTCGATGGCCCAGCACGTTTTCTTTGCCAGTATTTCCCGCTTGTTCAGTTCCTTGTCCAGCCTGCTTTTGTAATAGTCCTGTTCTTTACGCCAGGCCACAAACTCCAGAAAGTCGTCCGTCGTCATGGCTACGGTCACGGTCATATCTTCCATGTGTACCTCCCTCTGCTGCTTTTATGGCCGGGCTTCATTGGCTAATCTGCCCAATCCGTTGTGTAGCCACATTCACCCAATGTGGATCGTTGTCAATCCCAATATAATTTCTGCCGGTTTGCTTACAGGCCACCCCAATAGATCCGCTGCCCATGCAGCAGTCCAAAACTGTTTGCCCCTCATTTGTATAGGTTAAAATCATTTGTTCACACAGCCATACAGGTTTTTGTGTTGGGTGCAAATTTATCCGGCGCTTATCTGTTGGGCCGCGCAAAACGTCTCTTGGGTATCTGTCTGTGCTATCATAGGTCACGTTTCCGTATTCCCCATAAACTTCTCCGTGCCTGCTGTTTCGCCGGTGCTGTGCTGTACTCACCTTTCTTTTGTGGCCATGGGTCATTTGTGGGTTATAGGTTGGCAGACGATCATAAAAAATCAGTATGTTTTCATGGGCTTTTAGAGGCATTTTCTTGGCGTTCAGGTGGCCGGTAGCCTCTGTTTTTTCCCATATCCATTCATACCGAAATTCTTTCAAGTTGCTTACTGCAAGAACTTTGTCAAAGGGTGATTGTCCAAACAGCACTTTTGCCCCGCCAGGTTTTACCACCATGTTGGCAGCTTTCCAGAACTCAGAAAGGCAAATTGGTGTGTCCCATTTGCAGTTTGTTGTCCCATACGGTAGATCCGTGAAAAGCATATCCACGCTGCCCGGTTTAATTTGCAACATGGTTTCTATACAATCACCCAGCAGGATCCTTTCAGCCATTTGTGGGCACCTCCAGCAGTTTCTCCCATGGTCTTGCCATAGGGATCTCCGGTGCGCCGATCCAGCCCCATGTCCGTTCGTATTTCTCGGTCATGCTTTTGGCCAGGGTGGCAGCCTCCGCCGCCGTGTAAAACAGCTTCTTTCCAATGTCGTCCAGCTTATAATATCCCGGCTTCGGGAACCCGTCCGGCCCGGTGAAAAGCAGGCGCACCTCCGTATAGCCGCCGGTGAAAAAACCGCGCACCGTGCCCTTACACACGCAGTATTCCAGGAGAGGCCCGGCGCGGTTTTGCACGGAATAGAGGTGTTCAAAAACGGCGTACATTTCCGTGCCGATCTCCGGCCTTTCAACTCTCGCCATTGTCTGCCGCCTCCAATTTCTCCGCCAGGTCCTCAATGGTTGCCGCCGCTTCCTCCAGTTCCGTGGCCAGAATATCCCGGCAAAAACGGTTCCGCTGGTGCATGGCCTCCAGGCGGAGGCCTGCGGCCTGCCGCTTATATTGGTTCGTGCTGTCTGTCTTAACCGGGCCGCTGCCGGTGTATGCCCGTTTCAGCCACCAGGTAGGGTTATTCCGTTCAGCCTGGTGGGCGCAGTTTTCAGCGTCGCAGTTCTCCGCGTCGCAGCTGTCACAAAATACCCGGTGGAAATCGTCGTCCCACGGGCCGGATAGGATAGGGAGGGTGCCCAGGAAATCCCCCAGGGCCTCCGGGGAGGCCGCGATCCTTTCAAAGTTGTTCACCGTCCGGCCTCCTCTTTGTGGAGGTCCACACCCTCCAGCGCGTTCCACACGGCCCGCTCCCATTCCTTTGCCCAGCCGGAACAGGCTTTCCGTACTGCGTTAATCACCACAGCCTCGCCGTCGGCCTCCCACAACAGGCGATCTTTGTCGATCACGTCCGCGCCGATATGCTCCGCCGGGTCCCGCTCGATCATGTCCACCAAGTACAGGGGAACGCCCCAGCAGGCACCGCCGCCAGGCGGCTGGTAAATCTGGAACCCCTGCATAATCACCGGCACCATGGTGACCTCCTCGCCGCGGTCACCGCCGCGCCAGTGGTCCATATCGTCCGCCGCCGTTTCTCTCAAAACCAGCTGCGGCTCCGTGTCCTTAATGATCGACGTGGGCATATCTCGCTCCGGGATCATGCCCATGTGTTCCACGATGGTGGCCAGCACCTTGCGCGGCAGCAGGGCGCGGTTGGCCAGAACAAACCAGTTTTCTGTGTAGATGGCCACGGCGTCGCCTGTGTTCATTACGACATAGCCGCTATTTTTATAGGCCCGCTTTATGGCTCTCACCAGCCCCTTTTCGCTGATAAGCATTTTTTGAAACCCTCCTTTATATAATGTGCGGCATGGGCACCGGCTTGTCCTCCGCGCCAGCTCTCCACACCTCTGCGTCCCGTATTTCTGTCCAGTCACAGCCCCAAACCTCCGCCGCGTTCAGCAGGGCGGCAAAATTGGAACCGTGCGGCACCACGACGGTGCCATATTTCCGGCTTACCACTCTGGCGCAGCCACCGGCCCGCCAGCGTTCCCGCCGTGCCCGCTCCGTCACAGACGTTTCATACTTGCGGGCGGCCTCGCGGGTTACGCCCCGCCCCAGGCGTTCACCGTACATTCCCATGTTTCCATGGCCTCCTTGACCGTCCTGGAGTAGTTGGTGGAGGTAATCCCGCCGGCCCATGCGTTTTTCGCGCCGCCCTCGCCCATGTTGTAGGCCATGGCGGCCTTTTCGACGTTGCCATACTTGGCCAGATACAGGCCCAGCTTGTAGCAGCCGCCCGCGATATTCCCGGAGGTGGTGGTGGGGTCCAGCCCCGTGGCCGCCTGGATCTCCGCATGGTAGGAACCGCCGGGACCTGGGTTTAACTGCATGATCCCCACCTCACCAGAGGCGCCCACGGCGTCCATGTCGAAATTGCTTTCCGTCTGTGCCACCGCCAGGGCCAGAGGATAGGGGCAGCCGTATTCCTCGCAGTACGTCCTCATGTAGTCCTGCCATTCGTATGGCATAGGAACCGCCAGGGAGAAATAACCCTGCGCCAGCAGCGCCTCCTCGATCTTTTCCGTTTCCTGCGGGTCCTCCATGTATTCCTCCTCCGCCGCCGCGGTGAACAGCAATTCCGTGGGCAGGATTGCCGCCTGGGCCGCCGACGCTTCCGGCGCGGCAGGTTCCGCCGCCGGTTCCTCGCTGTACGCCTTGGCCACCATGACCACGCAGACGGCAACGAACAGCGCCAGGGCGATAAAGGCCAGAACCTTATTGCGCCGGCGGGCTTTGCGCTCCCGCTCCGCCGCGCGGGCGGTTCTGCGCTCCTTGGCCGCCTTGACCTCCGCCGCGGCCTGTTTCAACTCACGGGCGGACACCGCCGCCCGGTAAACGGCCAGATCGTCCTCCACGGCAGAGATCCGCACCCCCTGGGTGGTCTGCTCGGTGGTGATGGCCGCCACGTCCTGCTCCAGCTTGTCCACGCGCCGCTCCATGCGGCGGGCGTATTTTTCGCCTTTCTGGCTCATTTCTTCGTTACCTCCTTTTTTCTGGTGGCCCGCCCGGTCACCTCATAGGTGATACCGAACCGGCGGCGTCCGCACTCCGAACAGGTGATTTTCTCACACCTCTGCGCGACGGGTTTTACAGTCTTGCCCCTGGCCTCCAGATCGATGGCGCAGGGCAAACATAACAGCTTTGTCATTCGTCCGTGCCCCTTTCGTCAATATGTGCGGCGCACATATCAGCCTCATGCAGCCGCCACACCCATGGCGTTGCGTCCATGGCCGCGGACAGGTCCCGCAGGTCTGTACGGGCCGCCGTGTCATAGGCTCCCATGTGCCAGCGGATTGCCAGGGCTTCGTGATCCTCCAGCCGGATAAACCGGGCGATCTGGTACAGGCTCTTTTCTCCGTGCCCCAGGGGGAGGGGATCCCGGAACGTATAACCCAGGTAGTCCTCCCACACACCCGTTTCCGGGTTCCTGCGGCGTTTTCTTTCAATGTGGTACACGCCTGCCTTGCACACGTCATGCAACAGCCCCAGGATCGCCACGGTTTCCTCCTCCCGCTCGGAGATGGGGGCAGGCCCCAGCGCGTCCCTGGGCGTCAGGTCGCGGATCGTGATTTCCCGCAGACGACGGTAAACGTTCAGGCTGTGAATAACCAGGCCACCGGGGAAAGCGCCGTGGTGCTTGGCTCCCGCCGGGGCCTCGAAAAAGTCCGTTTCATTCTCCAGGCGCTCCAGCAGTTCCTCCGCACCGTCGCGGTGGACGCTGGCCAGAAACAGATCCTTGAAATGTTGGGCCACGGTTTGCAGCCCGTTTCTCTCTAAAAAATCAGACATTTGCCGTTCCTCCTATGCTTCCGGGGCTTCGTTGCCCCAGGCGTCCCAGCCGTCAGCCCTCTGGCGGGCGAACATTTCCAGCCTGGGCACGTCGCCCAGCAGTTCCACGATCCGCTGTCTGGTTTCGTCCGGCTTCTTGCTGTGCCCCTCGAACGGGGCTTCTATAATCTGGTGGACATTGTGGGCGCGGATCTGCGTCTTGGCCTTAAAGCCCGGCGTGACGCCCAGCAGGCAAACCTCCGCGTTTGCGCGGGTGTAGGCACCCAACCCCATGAAATTGCCGCCCTGCTTGCGGTTCTTTTTGACCCACACGAAAGCCGCGGTTTTGTATGTAAAGCCCCACGCCTCCATGACCTTTATGGCCTCCGTGATATTGGGTAACGTTGCCCACATAAAGCAGGCTGCCCCCTCTCGGACGATTTCGCGGACCGGCAGGGCGCATATTTCCGCGGTGGTCATGGTTGGGTAATGCTGTTTTGCAATCCCGTGGGAACTTTTCGTGTTCCCGCCCTGGGAATATGCCCACGGCGGATCCGCATAGATCACGCTGTACTGTTTGGCGGGTAGTGGGATATGGTCAGGCATGGCCGTTCACCTCCCGCTTTCCGCTGGCGGCTTGATCTGCCACGAAATAAAGGGCCTCCACGTTTGAAAATGTCGTAGCCCGTGCCAGCCCCTCCGCCTCCGCAATCATCAGATCCGCGTCAAGCCCTAATATTCCAGCCGCAGTCCTGACGGCCTTTTCCGCCTCCAGGTATTCGTTGATTGCGGCCAGCTGCGGGGAGGTGTAGGCCGTCACCAGGGCCGCGGTCATGTCGTTACGCTCTGCCATGTGCCTGCCGCCTCCTCTCCATGGCGGTGGTGACTTCCTCCACCATGCCGCGCTCCCGCAGGCCCTCAACGGAAAGGCGGTGCGCCTCATGGTACAGCTGCCCGCCCGCCGCGTCGTGCGTCGTGATCGTCAGGATCGGGTGCCCCAGGGAGGAGGAAAGAAACGCTTTCGTGTGGCCGTCGTCCGTCGTCCATTCCAGCCAGTAGTCCGGGCGGCCATTCGCTTTCTGGAAATCCACGCGGCGCATACCCGGCAGGGGCTTGTATGTCGCCACCAGATTGTAAAGGCTGGTTTTGTTAGCTTTCAGCCTCAACACGGGGCCACCTCCGTTCTGTACCACTCCAGGATCCGCTTGGCGTACTTCTTGCGGATCCGCTTCTTTTTGGTGTGGCGGTAGCGGTTATAAAGCGGGCGGTTGTCAACCGACGCCCAGCGCAGCGCCGTTTCCATTTCGTGCTGTGCTTCCACCTCCGCCGCCACCTTGCGGATCCATCTGCAGAAATCTTCCGCCAGCTTGCCCACCTCTGCGGTCAGCTGCCCCCACGCTCTGCTTAACGCCTGGCAGGCTTCCGCTGCCTGTTCTGCGGTTATGCCCGGTTCCGGTTTCACTAACTCTAATTCTCCGATAGTCCCCAGCGGCTTGCCGTCCAGATAAACCGCCGCCGCGCTGGTGTTCTGTTCACCCATTCGGAAATCCCTCCCCGTTTTCCCAGCCCAGCAGGATATTGCGGGCCATGAAACTTAGGTCGTCCAGTGCGTCCTCCAACTCCAGCAATTTCCCAAAAGAGATCCCGGCGGCCTCCAGCCTGTCCCGGAAATTCTTGGCCTGTTCGGTTGCTTCCGCGACGGCCCGCCGTTCCTTTTCTGCGTCCTCCGCCGCATATCTGGCCTTTCGTTCTTCCAGATTTGCCCCGCCGATCATAACCTGCTGGCACAGTTCTTTTGCTTCCTCCAGGGTGAAATACTCATGGTCCCCCGTGAAAACCGTCCGCCCCTTGCCTTTGGTGTCATTGGCTGCCACATAGTAGCAGGGGAGGCCCTGCTGCCTCCGGATCCGGTTCTCCCGGATCCAGAACAGCACACCGTCCTGGCGTCCCTCGAATGTCCGCCCGTCCCGGCACATGAACTTGATTTCTTTTCTTTTGCCCATTGCGTTTTATCTCCTTTTCGGTTTCCCGTGTTAGGTTCCTGCCTGCTGGGGCTTGCCTCTGCGTCGGAGGTTAGCCTGGAAACGGCGCTGGGCCAGTTCCGGGTCATAGGCAGGGCGCTGGTTCCGGTCCAGCTTTTCACCGTCCTGGCCTCTCCGTAATTCTGCGTAGATCGTTTTTCTGGATTTCCCCAGGTGCGTGGCGATCTCCGCCACACTCGCGTAATTGCGCCACGCCTGGGCGATATACTCCCGTTCGGCGGGGCTAATGTATTTTTCACTCATGGCTTTTTCACCTCCGATTGCGACAAAAAAATAAGAGTAACAAGGGATTTCCCTTTGTTACTCTTATTGATAGCATTTTCATTTTGCCCCGGAGGATGGATTTTTCTTGCCTTTATACGGTGATTATGATATACTTTTTCGGCTAATGCAGAACGAAAACAAGGAGAGAACGCCATGGCTGTGATCGAATACGATTCCTATAAGCAAAAACTGCTTGCAATGGACGAAACGCTTGATAATCTGTCAAAAGCCCTCGAGATCGAGCCGGCCCGCCACGAGCTTGAGCGCCTTGAGCTCGAAGCACACGAGGACGGCTTCTGGAACGATCTGGAGCGCTCGCAGAAAAATCAGATGCGCTCGAAGCAGCTTCAGAATAAGATCCACCGCTACGAAAAGCTCGTCTCCACGCGCGACGATCTGCTCGCGCTGATCGACATGGGCAGCGAAATGGACGATGCGAGCCTGCTGCCTGAGCTCGAAGAGGGCTACGCAACGCTCGAAAAGGAGATGGAGGAGGCGCGCCTCACGACGCTCCTTTCCGGCGAATACGACAGCTGCAACGCCATCCTCACCTTCCACGCCGGCGCCGGCGGAACGGAGGCACAGGACTGGACGCAGATGCTCTACCGTATGTATATGCAGTGGGCCACAAAGCACGGCTTCAGCTTTGAGATGCTCGACTATCTCGACGGCGAGGACGCGGGCCTCAAGAGCGCGACGGTCATGGTCAAGGGCGAGAATGCTTACGGCTACCTCAAGGGTGAAAACGGCGTGCACCGCCTGGTGCGCGTTTCCCCGTTCGACGCCAACGCCCGCCGCCAGACGAGCTTCTCCGCGCTCGAGGTCATGCCCGAGCTGCCCGACGATATCGAGGTCGAGATCCGCCCCGAGGATATCGAGATGCAGGTCTACCGTGCGTCCGGCGCGGGCGGCCAGCACGTCAACAAGACCTCCTCTGCCGTTCGACTCATCCATAAGCCCACAGGCATCGTCACCGCCTGCCAGACGCAGCGCTCGCAGTTCCAGAACCGCGACTACGCCATGCAGATGCTGAAATCCAAGCTCATGGAGCTGAAGATCCAGCAGCACGCGGAAAAAATTTCCGACATCAAGGGCGTGCAGCTCAAGATCGAATGGGGCAGCCAGATCCGCTCTTACGTCTTCATGCCCTACCAGCTCGTAAAGGATATGCGCACCGACTATGAGACCGGCAACATCCAATCCGTCATGGACGGCGATCTGGATGGCTTCATCAACGCGTATCTCACCAAGGCTGCCAACGGCGAGCTGAAAAAATAAGCGCATCCGATCCTGATTCCGGCGCGGCAAGCGCCGGAATTTTATATGTAAGCACACTTGTCCAAAGAGGGAGAAACTATGGAAGAAAACATCAGAGAAAACAAAATGGGCACCATGCCCATCGGCAAGCTGCTGGCTAACATGGCGGGGCCCGTCATGATATCCATGCTCTTTCAGGCGCTCTACAACATCGTCGACAGCGTGTTCGTCGCCAAGCTCAGTCAGGATGCGATGAACGCCGTCTCGCTCGCTTTCCCCCTGCAAATGCTGTGCATCGCCTTCTCCGTCGGCACGGGTGTCGGCATCAACGCGCTGCTCGCGCGCTCACTGGGCGAAAAGAACCAGGTGGCGGTGAACCGCGCGGCAGGCACAGGCCTTTTTCTGGTCCTCTGCACCGCCGCTGTCTTCATGCTGCTCGGCTTCACGCTCGCAGAGCCGTTCTTCCGCCTGCAGACGGCCAATGAGCAGATCATCGCCTACGGCCGCGACTATGTCATGATCTGCATCGGCGGCTCGCTCGGCATCTTCGTGCAGGTCTACGGCGAGCGGCTCTTGCAGGCCACGGGCCGCACGAATCTCTCGATGATCGCGCAGATCGCGGGCGCGGTGTGCAATATCGTGCTCGACCCTATCCTCATCTTCGGTCTGTTCGGCTTCCCGCGCCTTGAGGTCGCTGGTGCGGCCATCGCCACCGTCGTCGGCCAGTTCGTCGGCGCCATTCTCGGTCTTGTACTCAACCACACGAAAAATCCAGAGGTCCAGCTGCGCGCGGCAAGCATCCGTCCCCACGCCGCGACCATCCGGGAGATCTACGCCGTCGGCGTTCCGTCGATCATCGTCCAGTCCATCGGCTCGGTGATGATGTTCGGCATGAACCACATCCTCATCTCGTTCACCGAGGCGGCGACCGCGGTGTTCGGCGCATACTTCAAGCTCCAGAGCTTCATCTTCATGCCGTGCTTCGGTCTCAACAACGCGATGGTGCCCATCGTGTCATACAATTACGGCGCGGGCAAGTATGACCGCGTGCGCAAAACCGTTCGCCTGACGGCCATCACAGCTATTGTCATCATGTGCATCGGCTGCGCGCTCTTTGAGCTCATCCCCAGCACGCTGCTGGGCCTGTTCTCGCCCACGGACGAGGCGCTTGCCATCGGCAAAACGGCGCTCCGCATCATCGGCGCGCACTTCCCGCTCGCGGGCTTCAGCATCATTGCCGCGAGCGCCTGTCAAGCCCTCGGCAAGCCCATTTACTCGCTCATCAACTCCGTCTGCCGCCAGATCGTCGTGCTGCTGCCGGTGGCCTATGGGCTCTCGATGACCGGACGGCTCGAGCTCGTGTGGCTCGCCTTCCCCATCGCGGAGCTCGTCGCCGTGGTGCTCAATTCGTGCTTCCTCAAGCGCACGTATCAGGCGTCTTTGGAAAAGAAATAGAGCTGCGCACGTTGCGTGCGAAAATAAGGGAGGGATATCTCTTTTTCAAAAAGAGATATCCCTCCCTTTGACCCACCCAGAGAAAATTGCATTGCCGGCTTGCAGCTCGAAGGGGTGCGGCGCCTGGGGAATGATGGTACCTGCGTGGCGGCATTGCTTCGCTCGCCGCCATTGGGGGTGCGAGACGATTTGGCCTACTCCTATTACCCGCTGCCGCTCTGCCAATCTTGCGCAGGTGCAGCCTAATTTCCTTCTGTCAGAATGCAAACCTTTTCGGTAGTGCGTACCGCGGCGAGCGCAGTCTTACCACCTTCTACCGATAGTGCAAACACGCGGCGAGCGCAGCAATGCCGCCCCGGTAGGGACCTGCAAGTCTGATAAAATCCAAAGTAGGCGGAAATTGCGTAAGGCTGCCGACACGCAGGCAAAGCGGCAGCGGGTAGTAGAAGCAACTCAAATCGTATAGATACAAAAAACAGCAGGCATTCGATTCCGCAGGCTGCGCAGCTCTTCAAGCGCCCGACTGCCAATGCGGGGGTCGAGGGGGACGCCCCTCGTCTTTCTCTGGGGGATCAAAAGGGGGTATTCTCTTCGAAAAGAGAATACCCCCTTTGCTTGCTTACGCAAGGATCATTTTATTCCGCTTCCTGCATGGCCTTCGCAGCGGCGACGGCCTTCGCCTGCGCGTCGGCAGAGCACTGCTCATAGCGCACGAAGTGCATCACGAACGAGCCGCGGGACTGGGTCATGGAGCGCAGGTCGATGGCGTAGCTCATCAGCTCGGCCTCGGGGCACTCGGCCTCGATGACCTGCTCGCCGTTGCCGGTCGGGGTCATGCCCATCACGCGGCCGCGGCGCTTGTTGAGATCGCCGAGGATATCGCCCATGTACTGGTCGGGCACCGTGACCTTCAGCTCGCACACCGGCTCGAGCAGGACCGGGGACGCCTCGGGCATTGCCGCCTTGTAAGCGAGGTTTGCCGCGGTCTTGAACGCGATCTCGGACGAGTCGACCGGGTGATAGGAGCCGTCATAGAGGACTGCCTTCAGGTTCACGACGGGATAACCCGCGAGCGGACCGTGGACGCAGGCCTCGCGCAGGCCCTTTTCCACCGCGGGGAAGAAGTTCTTGGGCACGCTGCCGCCGAACACTTCCTCGGCGAAGACCATCTCTTCGCTCTCCTCGTTGGGCTCGAAGCGGATCCAGACGTCGCCGAACTGACCGCTGCCGCCGGTCTGCTTCTTATGGCGGCCCTGCTTGGAGACCGTCTTGCGGATCTTTTCGCGATAGGGCACGCGCGGCGTGTCGAGCACGACCTCGACACCGAAGCGGCTCTTGAGCTTGCCCACGAGCACATCGACCTGAATGTCGCCCGCGCCGGAGACGACCATCTGGTGCGTTTCGGCGTTGTTGACGACGCGGAAGGACGGGTCCTCCTCGTTCAGGCGGTTGAGACCCTGCGCCATCTTATCCTCCTGGCCGCGGGTCTTGGGCGCGATGGCCACGCTGTAGCACGGCTCATCGAACGGGATGGGCTCGATCTTGACGACCTTGCGCGGCTCGCAGAGCGTGTCGCCGGTCTTGACCTTGTCCATCTTGGCGATGGCGCCGATATCACCGCAGGTGAGCTCCTTGACCTCGGTATACTTCTTGCCCTTGGCAATGTACAGGCGTCCGAGCTTCTCGGTCTCGCCGGTGCGGACGTTGACCATGGGCATATCGGGCTTGATGGAGCCGGAGAGCACCTTGACGTAGGAATACTTGCCGTACTGGTCGGAAATGGTCTTGAAGACGAACGCCGTCGGCAGTGCGCCGGGCGCGATGACGAACTCGGAGGCCTCGCCGTCCTCGTTCTCGGCCATGAGCGCGCGGGCGTCCTGAGGCTTGGGCAGCAGCTCGACGATGGTGTCCATCAGGATGCGCGTGCCCATGCCCTGAACGGCGGAGCCGCACACGACGGGGAAGAGGGACAGGTCCTTCACACCCTGGCGCAGGCCCTGAATCATCTCGGCATAGGTGAAGTCCTCGCCGGCGAAGAACTTTTCCATGAACTCCTCGCTCGTCTCGGCGACGGACTCCTTGAGCGCGTCGTAGAGCTCATCGAGCACGGGGAGCTTGTTCTCGGGCACCTCGATCTCGACACGGCCGCCGCCCGGACCGAACTCGAACGCGCGCTTATGCAGCACGTCGATGATACCGATGACCTTCTTGCTCTCGTCCCAGATGGGGGCGACGACGGGGGCGATATTCTTGCCGAAGCGCTCGCGCAGCGTGTTGAACGCGGCGTTATAGTCGGAGTTCTCCTCGTCGGTCTTGGAGATGTAAAGAATGCGGGGGAGCTTATTCTTCTCGCAATATTTCCACGCCTTTTCCGCACCGACGCTCATACCGGCCTTGGCCGAGCAGACGATGACGGCGGCATCGGCGGCCTGAACAGCCTCCGCGACCTCACCGGCGAAATCAAAGCCGCCGGGAACGTCGAGCACGTTGATCTTGCAGCTATCATATTCCACAGGAGCCACGGCCAGCGAAATGCTCGTCTGGCGGCGGATCTCCTCGGGATCGTAGTCACATACGGTGTTGCCGTCGGCGATCCTGCCGAGGCGGTCGGTGCCGCCGGTCAAGAATAACATACGCTCGGCGAGGGTGGTTTTGCCGCTGCCGCTATGGCCAAGCAGCACGATATTGCGGATGTCTTTTGCACTCATAGGGGTCAGTCTCCTTCCGAAATGTAAATCTCATCTTTTGTGAGATATTACTCAACGGAGAAAATCATACCATGATTTTTTTGTTATTTCAACCATGATTTTTCATATTTTTCCGTTTTCTTCGTCGGAAATGCTCAATAGCGGTCGCTGAGCAGGGCGTCAAGCAGAGCGCTGAGCGACCAGAGCAGCACAAAAACAAGGAGGGAAAGCGGCGTGAGCACACTGTACGCGCCGACAAATGTAAGATAAAACGCAAGGAGCGTCGCAAGCGTCGCGGCGACAAAGGCGAGCACCGTGCAGCGGCGCGCGGACCTGCATAAACGCTTGCTGCCGAGCACGACCTCGGCATACGGCATGAGCCCCTCGCGCATCAGCAGGGCGTATGGACGCCCGCCGCCGCGCTCGGAGAGGGCAAGGCGCGTGGACATCTTGGGGTAGACCGCGCGCGCGTCGGTGCCGAACTTGCGCTTCAAAAGCGCGGGGGTGATGTTGCCGTCGCGCACGGCAAGGACCGGCGTGATGCGGCTGTGGTGCAGGGCGTGGAGCGCCCAGTCGACATTTTCCGCCGGCATATACTTCACGGCGAAGACCGCGATGAGCGTGCCGTCGACCGAGAGGAAAACGCCCGTTTTGAGGCCGAGGTTCCGCGGCAGATTCACGCCGCGCTTGCGCATAAAGCCCATCGTGCCGAAGAGGACCGTTTCGCCGTGGATGCGTCCGCCGACGCCGCCCTCCTCGTAAAAGTCCACGTCCTCCACGCGCTCGCGGAAGCCGCCGTCGCGCATGAGCAGGTCGTCAAAGAGCTTTGTCAGCCCGCTCTCGGACGCGTGGGCCATCGTCGCGGCATAGGAGATGACCTTGCCGCTCTCCTCGCCGAAGACCTTGAGGCCGCCGAGCGTGACCGTTCCGGGCGGGAAGAGGTCGCCGTCGGTCAGGATGACGCAGTTGCTGCGGCGGATGGCGTCCGCCCCGGCATAGCCCGCCACGGCGCTGCCGCTCTTGGCCAGGCGCGCGGCGATGCGCTTGAAGGGCAGAGCGCAGGTCATCGGGAGGGCCGGCAGATTCGCGCTCGCAAGCAGCACCGAAAGATTCCACAAAAGCAGCACCCGCTGCTTGCTCTCGAGCGTTGCGAGCACGGCAAAGACGATGCTCGCAACGAGCAGCACCGGCAGCAGCGCGTTCTGCCAGCGGGAATACGGGTCGCCCGCGCGGGCGGCGTTGGAAAAGCCCGCCGGAAGGCCCGTGCGCTTGGCAGCGCCCCCTGCCGTCACCGTGACGATATAGGGCGCGTTGCCGATGGCCGCAATACGGAAGGTATCATACAGCCCGTGCAGGCGCTGCGTTTCGCCCAGCAGCGCGCCGTAGAGCGAGAGCACCGCGATGGCGGGCAGCGGCGCGGACAGCGCCGCGCGCGCGGGCAAAAAGGCGTAGAGCGCTGTGTCGGCAAGCGTCACAACGCACAGAATAAATGTCAGAAGCGGTGAGGTCACCCTTCCGCCGCGCGCCTTGCGGAACGCGTCGAGAAAAACGTGCCGTCCCAAAATGCACGCGAGCAGCTCGAGCGCGAGGTACGGCAGCGCGCGCACCATGGGGTCGTCCCAGTAGAGCGCGGGCATGAGCGAAAAATGCGCGGCCAGCTGCCCGAGCCACATGAGAAGCGTCACCATGCCGACGGCGCGGCACGCCCTCGTTGCCGACGAGAGCTGGGCGCGAAGGTCGGCAAGCGTCTCCTCCGCGGGCGGCTCAGGAAGATCGGGGATATCCTCCTCTTCCTCGTCGTCCTCGTCTTCGTCCGTCTCCTCGTCCGCGTACAGCTGCTCGGTGTCGCGCATTTTTTTGCGCGAGAAGAGGCCCCGCCGCTTCGGTCTTTCCTCGAGGATGACCTCCTCCTCGCGCTCGGCGAGCGCCTCCTGCACGGTCTGGGCCAAAACGTCCTGCAGCGTGACGGGCTTGTTCGGGTCGAAGAGCTCGTTTGCCGCAGGCTTTTCACTCTCCCCGCCGTCCGCCGCTTCGGGCTCCGGCAGGTCTGCCGCTTCGGATGCTTCCGCTTCCTCGGGCATTTTCGCGCCGGGGAAGGGAATGACGACCGGCGGCTTTTCCTTTTTTCCGCCGTCCGGCGCCGCGTCCCGTTCGGGCCCGGCTTTCCTTTCGACGGGCGCGGCAGGGGACGCATCCTCGCCGAATTCGGCAAGGATGCTCTCGAGCGAATACTCCGCATCGTCGTCCATGCTGCGCGCCGTATTCTTCAGCAGCAGCTCGGAGTCGATGAGGTCCTGTTCAAAATCAAGGTCTTTCTGATCCATGGCTTTCCTTCTTCATCACCGGCGCTGGCGCACCGCCTCGTAGAGGAGGATGGCCGCGGCAGCGGACGCGTTGAGCGACGAGATCTTTCCCTTCATCGGGATGCTGACGAGGAAATCGCACTTTTCGCGCACCAGGCGCGTCATGCCCTCGCCCTCGCTGCCGATGACGATGGCCGCGGGACCCTTGAGGTCCGCGGAGTAGAGCTCGGTCGTGCCCTCGGCCGCCGTGCCGAAGACCCACACGCCCTCTTTCTGTAATTGCTCCAGCAGCGCCGGGATGTTCGGCACGCGCGCGACGGGCACGTAGCTCACCGCGCCCGCGCTCGTCTTGCCCACGATGCTCGTCAGGCCCGCGCTGCGGCGCTTGGGGATGACGACGCCGTGCGCGCCCGCGCACTCCGCCGTGCGGATGATCGCGCCTAAGTTGTGCGGGTCGGAGATCTCGTCGCAGACGACGAGCAGCGGGTTTTCGCCCTTTTCGCGCGCGATGCTCAAAATCTCCTCCACGCTGACATATTCGCGCACGCTCGCCAGCGCGATAACGCCCTGATGGGCGTGCGTGCGGCTCATGAAGTCGAGCTTGCGCTTGTCCGCGTCCACGACGACCACGCCCGCGGCGCGGGCGGTGGAGGCGATGTGGCCGAGCGTCTTGTCGGTCTCGCCCTTCTGGATGAAAATTTTGTCGATGCTCGCGCCCGCGCGCAGCGCCTCGATCACGGCGTTGCGGCCCTCGATGATGCCGTCCGCCTCCGCGTCCTGCGTGCGGGCGGCCTTATCCTTGCGTTCCTTATCCATAAAAGAAAATTCTCCTTGCGGCAAAATTTGAGTGAAGGTTCTTGATAAAATACTCCATTACAACTATAGCACAGAACAGGGGCAAGATAAAGAGGTCGAAAAGCAAAAGTTCATCGAAAATTCACCGCTCTTAACTTGTGCGTTTTCCCTCCGTATGATATAGTGAGTCATACTAAATTCAAAAAGTGCGTGCTTTCGCATTTTTCTGTCTCCCGACAGGAGGAACAACATGGAGCCAAACAACAGAAACAACCGCAATCGCGGCGACAAAAACCGCAGCCGCCGCGGTGGGATGTGGTCGATCGTGCTGTGGGCGCTGCTGCTCACCATCGCCGTCAACTACCTCTCCGTCATGCTCGACCAGGCGCGCGAGGCCGAGAGCTCCTGCGAGATCGCCTACAGCGAGCTGCGCGACCTTGTGCAGGAGGGGAAGGTCAAATCGCTCGAGGTCGGCGACAGCGTCTACACCATCACGCCGGTGGACGGCTACACCTACACCGATGCCGACGGCAAGAGCTACGATCAGGACTACACGCTCTTCACCACCATTATCCCCGACGCGACGGAAAACCTGCTTTCGCTGTGCGATGAATACGGCGTGACCTACACCAAGCCCTATCAGGCGCCCGTTTCGCCCATCCTCGCCTTCATGGTGAGCTATATCCTGCCCACGGTGCTGATGGTCGGCGCGTTCATGCTGCTGATGAACTTCATCACGAAAAAGTCCGGCGGCATGGGCGGGATCGGCGGCATCGGCAATGTCGGCAAGGCCAACGCCAAGGTCTATATGGAAAAATCCACGGGCGTGACGTTCGCGGATGTCGCCGGTCAGGACGAAGCGAAGGAATCGCTCGTCGAGATCATCGACTTTCTGCACAACCCCGAAAAGTACACCGCCATCGGTGCAAAGATCCCCAAGGGCGCGCTGCTCGTCGGCTCTCCCGGTACCGGTAAAACGCTGCTGGCCAAGGCTGTGGCGGGCGAGGCAAAGGTGCCGTTCTTCTCCATCTCCGGCTCCGACTTTGTTGAGATGTTCGTGGGCGTCGGCGCGAGCCGCGTGCGCGACCTCTTCGCCGAAGCCTCGAAGGTCGCCCCCTGCATCATCTTTATCGACGAGATCGACACCATCGGCAAATCCCGCGACGGCGGGCGCTACGGCGGCGGCAACGACGAGCGCGAGCAGACGCTCAACCAGCTGCTCGCCGAGATGGACGGCTTTGACCCCAGCAAGGGCGTCATCGTCCTCGCTGCGACGAACCGCCCGGAGGTGCTCGACAAGGCGCTGCTGCGCCCGGGCCGCTTTGACCGCCGCATCACCGTCGACCGCCCGAACCTCGCCGGCCGCTTGGCAACGCTCCAGGTCCACACGCGCGGCATCAAGCTTGCCGAGGACGTCGACCTCAAGAAGGTCGCGCTCGCGACCGCCGGCTGCGTGGGCGCAGACCTTGCAAACCTTGCCAACGAAGCGGCGCTGCGCGCCGTGCGCAAGGGACGCAAGCTCGTCACGCAGGAGGATATGCTCGCGGCGTTCGAGTTCGTCATCGCGGGCAGCGAGAAGAAGAACAGCGTCCTCACCGAGTTTGAAAAAAAGCTCGTCGCCTATCACGAGGTCGGCCACGCGATGGTCGCCTACAAGCAGAAAAACGCCGAGCCGGTGCAGAAGATCACCATCGTCCCGCACACCGAGGGCAGCCTTGGCTACACGCTCCTCATGCCCGAGGAGGACAAGACGAATCTGCGCACGCGCGATGAGCTGATGGCAAAGATCGCCGTCTCGATGGGCGGCCGCGCGGCGGAAGAGGTCGTGATGAACACGATGACCAACGGCGCCTCGCAGGATATTCAGGAGGCGACGAACATCGCGCGCAACATGGTCGCGATGTACGGCATGAGCGACGAGATCGGCATGGTCGCGCTCGGCTCGGTCCGTAACCAGTATCTCGACGGCGGTTACGGGCTCGACTGCGCGCAGGACACCGCCGCCATCATGGACCGCGAGGTCAAGCGCATCCTCGACGAGTGCTACAAGGACGCCGTTTCCGTTATCCGCGACAACCGCGAGGATATGGATAAGGTCGTGGCGTACCTGCTCGAAAAGGAGACCATCACCGGCGGCGAAATGGTCGCCATCCTCGAGGGCCGCGATCCCTCGACCGTGGAGGAGGCCTACGCTTCCACGCGCAGGAGCGAGGAGGGCTTCCGCCCCTCGCAGCCGAGCGTGATCGAAGCGCCCGCCAAGCACATCTCGATGACGAGCGAGAAGATCGAAATGCCGCCGGCGGATGCGGGCGAGGAAAGCGCTCCCGAAAATACGCCTTCGGACAAGCCGGAAACGCCGGAGGAACCGAAGAGCGATACGCCTGACGCGCCCGCGGAAAACGGCGGCGAAGCCGACGAAAGCAAATAAAACACAGGAAAATCCCCGCTGCGAAAACAGCGGGGATTTTTTATATCCGGTTATACGCTCTGTTATACCACCTGGAACAGGTAAAACTTGAGATAATCCGTCTCCGGGACGTTCCAGAGGATGGGGTGGTCGCTGGCCTGCGTGCGCGCCTCGATCTGCCGCAGCTCCACACCCGCGTCTGCCGCGGCGGAGCGCAGCATCCGCTCAAAGCGTTCGGCGGGCATGAAGTGGCTGCACGACGCAGTCGCAAGGTAGCCGCCGCGCGGCAGAAGGCGCATCGCACGGAGGTTAATTTCCTTGTAGCCCTTTTCGGCGTTGTTCGCCGTGCGGCGCGACTTGGTGAAGGCAGGGGGATCGAGGATGATGAAGTCGTAGGGCTTTTCGTGCGCGGCTTCAAGCTGCGGGAGCAGGTCGAAGACGTCGGCGACCAGAAAGTCCATCCTGTCCGTAAGACCGTTGCGCGCTGCGTTCGCGCGCGCCATTTCGACCGCGCTCTCCGACACGTCCACCGCCGTCACGTGCGCCGCGCCGCCCTTAGCGGCGTTGAGCGCGAATGAGCCTGTGTGCGTGAAGCAGTCGAGCACGCGCTTGCCGCGCGCGAGGCGCGCCACGGCAAGGCGGTTGAACTTCTGGTCGAGGAAAAAGCCCGTCTTCTGCCCGTTTTCGACGTCCACGCGGTAGAAAACGCCGTTTTCGCAGATCTCGGTGATGGGGCTTGCGGGCGTTTCCTTCCCCGGAAGGGCAAACCAGCCCTTATTCTGCGTCAGGCCCTCCTTTTCGCGCAGCAGCACATCGTTGCGCTCGAAAAGGCCGTCGATCCTCTCGCCGTCCTCCTCCAGAACCTCGACAATAAGGGGGAAAAGCGTGTCCTTGATCTTCTCCATGCCGAGCGAGAGCGTCTGCGTGACGAGAAGATTTTCAAACCGGTCGACTGTCAGGCCGGGGAAGGCGTCCGCCTCGCCGAAGATCAGGCGGCAGCAGCCGGTCTGCCCATCCATCACCGCCTTGCGGTAGTCCCATGCGTAGCGCACGCGCCGCCGCCAGAAGTTTTCATCGAAGCGGTCGTTCGCGTTGCGCGAGACGATGCGCACGCGGAGCTTACTGAGTCTGCTCAAAAAGCCCGTGCCGAGATATTTGCCCTTTTCCGACACCACGTCCACGAGCGCGCCGTTTTCGCACTCGTCCTCGCCCGGCTCATGGGCCACATCGGAGTCGTAGACCCAGGGGTGGCCGCTCTCGAGCCAGCGCGTGCCCTTGGCGGTGACGGTCAGGATCGGATATTCGCGTGCAGCTTTCATAGATCAATTTTCCTCTTCAAAAAGTAAGTTTTCCCCATCATACCACGCGCACGGGCGCGGCACAACTCATTTGTTGAGAAAAAAGAGCCCCACAAGGCACAGCGCAAGGCCGAGAAGCTTGTTCACGGTGATGGCCTCGTGGTAGGCAAGATAGCCGACAAACACCAGGATCGTCGCAATGGCCGCCGCGGACGACACCTGAAACGCGCTGACCGGCCAGCCCGCCTTGTAAGCGTGCATACTGCCCGCCTCAAGCCCGACAACAGCAAGACCGAGCAAGTACGGCGCCCAGTTCATCTGACTGTATTCGCGCAGGAGATCCGCCCCGCCGCGGTTGGTCGCAAAGTAAAGGATGCCGGAAAAAACCGAACCGATCAGATACGTGACGGTCAGCGACGCGAGCGGGTCAACGCTCTCCGGCAGCGACTTGGCGCAGATGTGATACACCGTGTTCGACGCCACAACAAGAATGAGCGGCCAGAAGTAAGCCATAAAAAAGCCCCCTTTTCAAAATGCCGGATGCAAAAACGGCAGCCAGACTTCCGCCTGACTGCCGGTAGGTGCGCACCCGTTATTGATGGGGAAAAGTGTATCAGTGCTGCGCCCGCTTGTCAAGAAAAACTCCCGCACGCGCGGCGAATCCGACAAATTTGCGCGCGGCAGTTCATGCAACCTGACGCTTGTTTTTTGCCCTTGCGCGTGCTACCATGCAAGTGTAAAAAAACCAAAAGCTGCCGCAGTGTTCTGCGGCCCGACCAATGATGGAGGGTCTATCATGAGCTATCCCAAGACCGGCGAAGAAGTTTACGTCAGCCTGAACCTTTCCAACACCATGCTCACCGGCCTCGGCAAGGGCACGATCACCCGCGAGGATGTTTCGGTGGACTACCTGAAAAAGCTCTTTGAAAAGCACGGTGTCATCGTCTCGGCCAAGCCCGAGTACCGCAACATCATGGAGCGCGTGAACAACACCTACGATTTAGGGCTCGATATTCCCGAAAAGCTCCGCCTCTTCCAGCTTTCCGAGCAGCACCGCCGTCTGGTGGTCGTGAACATCTCCGGCCTCCAGCGCAAGAACGGCTCGCTGCTGCCGTCCTACACGGAGGAGGAGCTTGACGAGGCGACCTTCACGTTCGTGAAGTACTACGTGCAGGGCGAGCACTACGATGAGCTTGTCGAGGAGAACAAGAAGCTGCGCTTTGAGCTTGAGCAGGAGATCTCCTGGAGAAACCGCACGGATTCCGAGGGCTAAGGCCCATAAAAACACAGATCGACAAATGAAAAGGGAGGCTCTCCTTCGCAGGAGAGCCTCCCTTTTTTCCTTCCGAGAGATCAGTCCTTCCGGTAGATCGCCAGCCCGAAGGCCAGAGCGACGTCCAGCGTCTGCGCCTGCGCAGCCTTTGCCTGATCCTTTGCGCCGGTCTTATAATAATACGGCGTCATGCGGAACAGGGCCTGAATGTCCGCGTTGCAGGGCAGATGGATGCGGTCGCGCACCTCGCGCGTTTCGACGAGGGTGAAGCCCTCGGTTTCGAGGGGCGTGGGCGGGTTGTCGCGCGGTGTGTCGTAGATGAGCGATTTGAGCTCCCACAAATGCTCGCGCAGGGGATAGGCGCGCAGAAGATAGCCGCCTGGCTTCAGCACGCGGGCAAATTCCTCGGGCACAAAGGGGGAGAAGATGTTGAGCACCTCGTCAACGCTCCCGTCCGCGACCGGCAAATGCGCGCAGGAGGCGACGCAGAGCGTAAAGTCCGTCGAGCGCTTCGATGCGTACTGGAGCGCGGTCTTCGAGATGTCGACGCCGATGAGCGCTCCGCTCTTTCCCGCGCGTTCGATCGCACGCAGCACGGCGAGAGAATAGATGCCCTCGCCGCAGCCCGCGTCGAGCACCGCCGCCTCCTTAGGCGCGAATTCCGCCGCCGCGTCTGCGACGGCTGCGATGAAGCGGTCGTAATAGCCCTTGTCCAAAAAGTCGCGCCGCGCGCGCACCATCAGCTTATCGTCCCCGTGGTGGCCCTGCGAGGAGTTGAGCAGGAGGTTGACATAGCCGCTTTTCGCAATGTCGAAGCTGTGGTTTTTTTGGCAGCGATACGCCCCCGCGCATCTTTCAAGCGCCCCGCCGCAAACGGGGCAGCACGGTGTTGTCACCATCCGCGCATCCCCACCTGCTGCGGCAGCTCGCCGCGTCCGAGCGAGCGGAGCTGCTGCTGGTTTTCCTCGGTCAGCGCGTCCGCGATGGCCATTTTGCGCACGATGTTCTTCATCGTCGTGTCAAAGAGCGTCCCATCGCGGTAATCGGCAGGGAAGATGAAGTCCACGCGCCCCTTGGCAAGCAGATCCTCCACGCCCGCGCGGTTGCTGTCCTGATACACGGCCACCGCCTGCCCGCCGTAGGCGCGCATCATCTTCATGCACGGCACGTCGGAAAGGCCGTCGCCGATGTAGATCATGTTCGTGAACGGGATGCGCTTGGAGTCGTCGGGCATTGAGGCGTTGAGCTCCTTATCCTTGGCGACATCCAGAATGCCCTTATTGATGCGGTAGACGAACTGGGTCTTGTTCGTAAAGTTGACGTCGAGCTTCGGCCATGAGGCGAGCCCCTCTTCGTTGTAGAAAAACTCGCAGGCGTAGATCTCCTTGAACTCATGGCTCACGCCGCTGCCCTCGATGATCTCGCGCAGGCCGGAAGAGAGCACGTAGTGCTCGATCTCCACGCCCAGCGTTTCGCCGAAGGCGTTGATGCGCGAGAACCAGTCCTGCACGCCGGGGAACAGCTCGATCGCATGCCCGCAGGAGACGAGGTAGTCGCGGTCCAGGCGGATGCCCTTTTTGCGGCACTCCTCGATCATCGTGTACATATAGGCGAGCAGGCCGTCCATATGGTTTTCGTAGCCAAAGCGGTTGGCGATGCTCCAGAACTCGCCCGGCGTGTAGCCGAGGGCGGGAATAAAGCTGTAGTCCTGCATATCGGTGGTGCAGAGGGTCTTGTCAAAATCGTAGAGAAAGGCGATGATGGGCTTTTTGTTCATGTCGTCTCCTTTTCGCCGCGCTGCGGCCAAAGAAAAAATAAAAGGGCGGTCTGAAACCGGCTCCTCTGTGGAGCCGGCCAAAACCGCCCTTTTGCTGTTACTCTTCTCCGTGATAGTTGCGGCCGAACTTGAGATCGTCCAGGCGGATGGCGTGGCTCGCCGTCTCCACGAACGGGCTGTCGTCCGGCTCGAGCGGCTCGGGCTTTTCCTCCTCCGCCTGCGGCGCGCTCTCGGCTTCCGGCGCGGCAGGGGCAGCGTCCTCCGCCGCAGGAGCGGCCTCCTGCTCCTTGTCGGCGCGGAACGAGGCGAGGATATTCTCCTCGATGGCGTTCACGTCGGCCTCGGCCTTCTGCTCGGTCTTTTCGCCGCCCGCGATCTCCTCGGGCGTCAGGTCGGGCGCGCGCTCAATGAGTGCAAGCTGCGCCTGCGCAAGCTCGCGCGTCTTTTGTAAAAAGTCTGCCGTGGCAGCCTTGGCCGCGTTCAGGCGGCGCTGCTCGAGTTCAACGTCGCTTTGCAGCGCGCCGATCTTGGCGCGGGCTTCGTCCTCCGCGCCGGCGAGCATGGTCTTTTTCTTCTCCTCGGCCTCCTCGACCATGGTGCTCGCCATGCGCTGGGCAGTCAGGAGCGCGGCGCGCATGGAGTCCTCCGTCGCGCGGTATTCCTCCACCTTATCGACCAGCACCTTGAGCTTGGCCTTCAGCGCGGCGTTTTCTTTATAGAGCGAGGTATAATCGTCGGTCAGCTCGTCGAGAAACTCGTCGACCATGGCCATATTATAGCCGCCGAAGGCCGCCTTGCTGAATGCGCGGCCGGAAACTTCCTGCGGTGTCAGCATCGTATCCCACCCTCCGTTTCTTTACAGGTACAGGCCGTTGTTTTCCAGCTCGTCGATCAGATCGCCCATGATATCGACATGGTAGGGCGTGATGATGTACGTGTTGGCCGCGACCTTCTTGATCTTGCCCTCGCCCGCGTAAGCGACGCCGGAGAGGAAGTCGATCAGGCGGCGGGCAATGTCCTTGTTCGTGGATTCGAGGTTGATGACCACCGTGCGCTTTTCCTTCAGGTGGTCGGCGATCTCGCTGGCGTTCTCAAAGCGCTCGGGCTTGACGAGCACGACCTTGAGCTGCGTGGTCGCGTTGATGTTGACGACCTTGTTGCGGCGGTCCTCCGCCTTGCGGTCAAGGCTGCGGCGGTCGGCAAAAGCGCCCGTGTCGCCGCGGTCTCTCAGATCGGGGAAATCATCTTCATATTCCTCGTCCTCATCCTCGTAGGGGTGAGCCCACTTCTTCAGATCATCCAAAATACCCATGGTATCAAGACCTCCTCGATCAAATCGTGTAGTTGCGTGCGCCGAAGATCGCCGTGCCCACGCGCACCATCGTCGCGCCTGCGCGCACCGCGTCTTCATAGTCGCCGCTCATGCCCATTGACAGTATATCAAGTGTATTATCATACAATTTGGCATTGATGTCAACAAAAAGTGCATGAACTTTTTCAAAGTAGGGAAGGCTGCCGTGCTCGCCCTCGGCGACCGGCGGGATGCACATCAGGCCGCGCACGCGGACATTTGCGCACTTTTTGGCCTCCTCTGCCGCCTGCTCGAGGCTCTCCGGGGCAAAGCCGCTCTTGGCCTCCTCGCCGCCGATATTCACCTCCAGCAGGATATCCTGCACGATCCGGAGCTTCTCGGCCTGCTTGTTGACCGCCGCGAGCAGCTCAAGCGAGCCGACGGATTCAAGGAGCGCCACCTTGCCGACGACGTTTTTCACCTTGTTGCGCTGAAGATGGCCGATGAAGTGCAGGGGCGCACCGTCATAGGCGTGCTCCGCGAGCTTTTTCGTCATCTCCTGCTCGCGGTTCTCGCCCAGCGCATCGATGCCCGCGGCAATGGCCTGACGGCAGGCGTCGGCGTCGTTCATCTTGCTTGCGCCGACAAGGGTGATCTCACCTGCGTCGCGGCCGGCTTCCTTGGCGGCAGCGGCAATGTTTGCGCGCACGCGCGCGATGTTTTCAGCAATGCTCATTTCTAATCTACGACCTTTCCGTTATATAGCTCACCCGCCGAGACAATGACCTCGTCATTGGGACGCAGGGTGTAAAGGGACTGTTGGCTTTCCGTGGCGGCCTCGATCTCACCGGGCTCCACAAGGCAGTAATCACTGCCCTGATAGACGATGCGCACAGGCTTGAAGTACGCCACGCGCCCGACAAGGCAATAAACGCCCGACACGCCGTTTTCATCCACGCGCAGCGCGTTTTTCGGCACGCGCAGCCCGTCGTACTCGTTCAGGATGAGCTCCGCGTTCTGCTCGCGCAGCAGCGTCATGTAGGACAGGTACCGGTTGCTCTGCACCACAATGAGGCACCTGCCGTTTTCCTCGGCGCTCACGCGCGAGAGCGTCACCGGCAGGTCAAAGTCGACGCCCGAGGCCATGCGCAGCGTCAGCCTGCTGCCGACCTTCAGCCCCTCGGCATCGGACGCGCTCACGCTCGCGGCAAAGTACCACGTGCTGCCCCGGATGAGCTTGCCCACCGTGGTGGAAACGCTCTGCGGCGTGACGGAAGAGAGCTGCGAGGGCGTCATGGTGTTCAGGCTCTCGGGAGTCAGCACGCTCTCGTACCCGTCGGCCACGGCGCTGTAGGTGCCCGAGACCGGCGCGGTGATGCGCGTCGTGCCGCCGCTCGCCGCACCGGAGAGCGCGCTGATCTGCGCGTTCAGCTCGTCGAGCCGGGCCGTCAGGTCCTCGCTGCCGTTGTAGGCGTATTCGCGCCGCAGGACCGTCGTTTTGAGCTCGTCCGCGAGCGAATCGAGCGCGCTGTAGCTGCCGGACTCGTATGCCGCGCGCACGGCAATGATCTGATCGCGGATGTCGGTATCCAGGCGCAGCGCGGTCTCGGCGTCGCTCGAGGCGCTCCGGGCGTATTCGAGCTGCTCTTTCTGCGCGCGCAGCGATTCAAGCTCCTGCGTGGCCTGAAGCGCCTCCGCTGAGCGGTACACCGTCGCGACCGTGTCGCCAAGGCCCACGCGCGTGCCCTCGGCGTGCGTCAGCTCGATGAGCGTCTCCGTGCAGTCCACGACCTGCTCCTCGCGCACAACGTAGCCCCGCAGGGCGATCGACTCCTCGCTGTGGTAGCGGTAAACGAGCGTCGTCGTCTCGGGGTCGACTAAGTATCGGTAGCCCTGCACGCCGAAGTACGCGATGACCGCGAGCAGCAGCAATACCGTGATGAGCTTTGTGGAAAGGGATGTAGATCTCATGAAACGTCTCCCGTTACAGGGCCGTTTCCTCCTGTTCATCCGCGGCGCGAAGGTCCACGGGGCTCACCGGCACGATCGTTGAGATCGCGTGCTTGTAGAGCATCTGCTGCTTGCCGTCGCTCTCGAGCACGACGACAAAACTGTCGAAGCCGGTCACGATGCCCCGCATCTGAAAGCCGTTGACGAGAAAGACGGTCACGCTCACGCGGGTGCGGCGGGCGGAGAGGAGAAACAGGTCCTGAAGATTTGCAATTTTTTTCATGGCTTTTCGTTCCTTTCTTTTTCCGCGGACTTGTCTGTCCGCTTTAAGAACAGGATACGCCATGCTCCCTGAGAATTTCTGTCGAAAAAGCGAGGCAGTCGGCAAGATCCCTCGTTTTTTTCCAATGGTACCAGTGAATGTCCTTGTCGCGCCGCAGCCAGGTGAGCTGGCGCTTGGCGTACTGGCGCGAGCGGAGCTTGATCTCTTCAACAGCTTCCTCGCGCGCGGCCCTTCCGTCCAGATACGAAAGCGCCTCCTTATACCCGATGGCCTGCATAGCCGTCACGTCGCGCGAAAGGCCGGACGCGAGCAGCGCGCGCACCTCGTCGAACAGCCCCGCTTCGACCATTTTGTCAACGCGCAGGTCGATGGCGCGCTTCATGTCCTCGCGGTCCTCGTAGGCAAGGCCGATGCGCACGGAATCGTAGCGCGGGGGAAGGAGCTTCGTCTCGGCGTTGTGCCGGGCCATGGTCCTGCCGGTCTCATACCAGACCTCGAGCGCGCGGAGGATGCGCTTTTTGTCGTTTCCGTGCAGATTTCCGGCGGTCTCGGGGTCGATGCGCCGGAGCTGTTCCAGCATCGCCTCGCCGCCCTCGCGCTCCCAGCGCGCCTCCAGCTCCGCGCGGCGCGTGCCGTCCTTGTCTCCCTGCGCAAAGCCGTGACCGGCGAGCAGGGCATTCAAGTATAGCCCCGTGCCGCCGACGATGACAGGCTGCCTGCCGCGCGCAAGGATATCGTCCACGCATTCTGACGCATCCTCGACATAGCGGGCGACGGAGTAGTTTTCATTCGGGTCGGCCACGCCGACCATGTGGTGCGGGACGCCCTGCATCTCCTCCGCCGTCGGCGCGGCGGTGCCGATGACCATGCCGCGGTAGATCTGCATCGAATCGCAGGAGACGACCTCGCCGCGGAGCGCTTTGGCAAGCTCGACGCCGAGCCACGTCTTGCCGCAGCCCGTGGGACCGACGACGCATACGAGTTTCATTCGCTTCCTCCTGCGCTTACGCGCGCTTGAACATTTTTTCAAGCTCATACTTTGTAAGCTTTGCCTTCACGGGCCGCCCGTGCGGGCAGAACTGCACCTCGCCGCTCTGCACCTTGTCGACGAGTGCGCGCAGCTCGGAAAGGTCGCTCTTCCAGCCGCCCTTGATGGAGGCTTTGCAGGCCATCGTGTGCAGCAGCGCGTCGCGCGCGGCGGCAGGGTCGGCCGTGTGAGCGGTGACGAGCCGGTCGGCCAGCTCCTCGAGCGCGGGAACGGCGTCGCCGCTGTCGATATCGGCGGGGATGGCGCGCAGGATGAGGCTCCCGCCGCCGAATTCCTCGCACTCAAAACCGAATTCGCGCAAAAGGTCCAGATTCGCCGCGAGCGCGCTGTACTCCTCGGCGGCAAACTCCGCGACAAGGGGCGCGAGCAGCGCCTGACACATCAACGGCTCCTGATCAGCCTTCATGCGGTCGAAATTCACGCGCTCGTGCGCGGCGTGCTTGTCGATGAGCCAGACGTTTTTGTCTTCGTCCTCGCAGACGATATAGGTGTCGAGCACCTCGCCCGCAATGCGCCACGGCGCGGCGGACGGCGGAACGAACGTCGTCTGCTCTGGCTCGGGCGTTTCCTCCCCTGCGGGTGCGAACGCGGGGACGGCGGATGCCTCCTGCGCGGGCTCGGCCGCTTGTGCCGCCGGTTCGATGGCCGGCGCGGTCACGACGGGGCGCGCCGCTTCCTCGCTCATCGGCAGCGTGACAGGCTCAGGCGCGGAGTTTTCCACAGAATGGACAGACTTTTCCACAGCCTGCGGCGCGGAAACCGGCGTGGCAGCCGGCGTCTCGCGGCGCACATAGTCGGAAAGCGCCGACCTGCCGCCGCTCTGCGTGTCGATGGCGGGCACCTTCGTCTGCCACTGTGCGGCAGGAGAGGGGGCGGCCTGCGCCGGTGCGCTCTGCGGTGTGGAAATGGAGCGAGCAGGAGCAGAAGTGTAAGCAGGCGCTTCCGCCGCCTTCCGGCTCTCGCGGTACTGCTGAGATGTCATATTGGCAAAGAAGTCGCCGCGCGGATTCTGCACCTGCGAGGCAGGCTTCGGCTGCGGGCGCTCGGCCTGCTCCTTCTGATCGAGCGCGGCCATGACCGCGTGGTAAACAAGATCGAAAATGCGCTTTTCGCCCACGAACTTCACGATGGTCTTCGCCGGGTGGACGTTCACGTCCACCATGTCGCGCGGCAGCTCCACGAGCAGCACGCAGCCGGGGAACTTGCCCTTCATCATGCGGTTGGAGTACGCTTCTTCGAGCGCGGCGGTGAGCAGCTGGGATTTCACGAGCCGCCCGTTGACAAAAAATGTCTGCATTCCCCGCGTGCCGCGCGAGGCAAGGGGCGAGGTCACAAAGCCCGTGACGCCCATGTCGCCGTCCGTACCCTTGACCTCAAGGAGCGAGAGCGTGAACTCACGCCCGAGGGAGGCGTAGATGGCGGAGCGCAGCGCGCCGTCGCCGGGGGTCAGGAGCGTCTGCGTGCCGTCCTTGATGAGCTTGAACGACACCTCCGGATGCGAGAGCGCCAGATGACCGACAAGGCCCGCGATGGCGGTCGCCTCCGCGCTGTCGCGCTTCATGAACTTCAATCGCGCGGGCGTGTTGTAAAAGAGGTCGCGCACGATGACGCTCGTCCCCTCGGGGCAGCCCGCGTCCTCGACCGTGCCGGGGACGCCGCCCTCTAAGTGGAGCTTTGCTCCGCTGAGCGCGCCGCGCTCACGCGAGAAAATATCGAGCCGCGACACGCTGGAGATCGCCGCAAGCGCCTCGCCGCGAAAGCCCAGCGTGCCGATGGCAGATAAGTCCTCCGCCGTGCGCAGCTTGCTCGTCGCGTGGCGCAGAAAGGCCGTCGGCAGCTCGCTCGGCGCGATGCCGCAGCCGTCGTCGCTGACGCGAAGATAGGTCATGCCGCCGTTTTTCATCTCCACCGTCACGGCCTGCGCACCGGCGTCGATGGCGTTTTCCAGCAGCTCCTTGACAACGCTCGCAGGGCGCTCGACCACCTCGCCCGCGGCGATGAGGTCGGCGACGTGCGGCGATAATTGCTGAATATGGGGCATTGCGTTTCTCCTTTCAGGAAGCGATGGTGAGAAGGGAAAGGGCATTGACGAGCGCGTGGAGCAAAATCGACGTCCACAGCGTGCCCGAATGCTCATACGCCCAGGCAAACACAAGGCCGGGGACGAGATATTGCAGCGCCAGAATGAGATAGCCCAAATCCCAGTTGGAGACCGCCGCATTCCACACGTGCAGCAGCGCAAAGAGCGCGCAGGAGAGGACATAGGCGAACATGCGGCTGTGCTCTTTCAGGCACCCGAATACAAGGCCGCGGAAGAGCACCTCTTCCACAAACGGTGCAAGCAGCACAACGATCAGCACCGTCATGCGCGGAGCGGATGCCACCTGCGCGGCGATGGTCATATCATTTAAGTTTGTGCGGCTGTTGAACAGCACGTTGCACACGCGGTATAAAAGCTCGTTCGCGCCGTAAAAGACGAGAAGGCCGAGCAGCATCGTCGCGAGCGAGCGGTTCAGGTTGTCTAAAAACCTGCCGGACGTGTGCGCCAGATACGAGTGGAACAGCAGCACCGTGACGGCGAAGAGCGTGTAGTAATAGAGCACATTGCGCAGCGAATCGCCGATGGCGGTGTCGAGCACGACCTCCAAAAGGTCGAATATTCTTGTTGCCAGCAGCGGCATCACCAGAAGATAAACAAGGAAGAAGATCGTTCCGGCGACGCGCTCGGTGCGGTTCATACCGCCGGAGGCGGTTTTCTTTTTTGCCATGGGGAAACCTCTTTTTCGGGAAAATTATGAGAGCTTCTGCTTCAGCTCATACAAAAGCTGCATCGCCTCGATGGGGGACATCGTGTCCGGCTGGGCGCGGCGGATGGCGGCAAGCACCTCCGCCTCGCCGATCGAGGAAAGGCTGACCTGCTCTGCTTCCTCGCGCGGCCTTGCCTGATACGCGCCTCCCTGCTCAAGCTCTTTTAAGATGACGTTCGCGCGCCGCACGACCTCGCTCGGCAGGCCCGCCAGCTTTGCCACCTCGATGCCGTAGCTGCGGTCGGCGCCGCCGGGGATGATCTTGCGCAGGAAGATGAGCTCATCGCCGCGCTTTTTGATGGAAATGCTGTAGTTCTTCACGCCGGGGAGCACGCCCTCAAGCTCGGTGAGCTCGTGATAGTGCGTGGCGAAGAGCGTCTTTGCGCCTAAACGTTTCGGGTCGGCGCAGAATTCGAGCACTGCGCGGGCGATGCTCATGCCGTCGAACGTCGACGTGCCGCGGCCGATCTCGTCGAGAATGAGCAGCGAGCGCGGCGTCGCCTGATGGAGAATTTCGCTCACCTCGGTCATCTCGACCATGAAGGTCGACTGGCCGCCGGCCAAGTCGTCGCTCGCACCGATGCGCGTGAAGATGCGGTCGACAATGCCGATGCGCGCGCTCCTTGCGGGCACGAACGAGCCGACCTGCGCCATGAGCGTGATGAGTGCGACCTGACGCATATAGGTCGATTTACCGGCCATATTGGGGCCGGTGATGATGGCGGCGCGATCCTCGCGCTCGCCCATGTAGGTGTCGTTCGGGACGAAAAGCGCGTCCTTGAGCACGCGCTCGACGACCGGGTGGCGGCCGTCGTGAATTTCGATGACGCCGCCGTCGTCCACGCTCGGTCGGCAGTAGTTGTTGTTCACCGCGACGGACGCGAGCGAGCAGAGCGTGTCGAGCTCGGCAATAAGCCCCGCCGCGCGCTGGATGCGCACGCTCTCGGCGGTGACGGATTCGCGCAGGGCGGTGAAAATTTCAAATTCGAGCGCCTTGTCGCGGTCGCCCGCCGTCAGGATCTCCTGCTCAAGATTTTTAAGCTCCTCGGTAATGTAGCGCTCGCCGTTCACGAGCGTCTGCTTGCGGATGTACGTCTCGGGCACCTGCTCCTTGAAGGAGTTTGAGACCTCGATATAGTAGCCGAAGACCTTGTTGTAGCCGATCTTGAGCGTGCGGATGCCGGTCTTTTCCTTCTCGCGCGCCTCGATGCCCGCGAGCAGTCCCTTGCCGCCGGAGAGGATCTCATGCAGGCGGTCGACCTCGGCGTTGTAGCCGGGGCGGATGAAGCCGCCCTCGCGCACGGAAAACGGCGGCTCGTCGATGAGCGTTTCGCGGATGCTTTGGGCAATGTCCGCGAGCGGATCGAGCTCGCCGTCCAGTTCGTGCAGGCGGCCTGTAGAAAAGGCTGAAAGCTGAGCCTTGACCTCGGCGATCTTTTCGATGGAATTGCAAAGCGAGGCAAAGTCGCGCCCGCCCGCCGTGCCGTAGGCGATGCGGCCGATGAGCCGCTCCATGTCGCTGATGCCGGAGAGCGATAGAATCAGCTCTTCGCGCGCGACGGTGTTCTTCGTCAGCGCCTCGACCGCGCCGAGACGCCGCTCGATGGCCGCGACGTCGCGCAGCGGGCGCGTCAGCCATGCGCGCAGATTGCGCGCGCCCATGGCGGTCTTCGTCTTGTCGAGCACCCAGAGGAGGCTGCCGCGCTTTTCCTTGGCGCGGATGGTCTCGGTCAGCTCGAGGTTGCGCCGCGCGGAGAGGTCCAGCTCCATGAAGCGCCCCTGCTCGTAGTATTCTAAATCCTTGATGTAGGAAAGATCGGTCTTCTGCGTTTCGTGCAGGTACGAGAGCAGCGCGCCCAGCGCGAGCGACGCGGCGGGGTTGTTGCGCGGAAGGCTTGCAAAGCGCTCCTCGCCAAACTGCGCGCGGATGGCTTTTTCGCACGCTTTCAGCTCAAAGCGGCTTTCCCCGCGCTCAACGGCGCAGGAGAGCTTATCGCGAAGGTATTCGACCAGCTCACCGTTGTCGTAAGCATCCGCGCTCAGCACCGCCTCGGCGGGGGAGAAACGGGATAACTCGTTATACAGGTGCTCTGCGCGGTCGTCGCCCGAAAAGGCGGTCACGTGCGTGTGGCCGGTCGTCATGTCGCAGAAGGCCGCGCCTGCGTTCTGCTCATCCAAAAAGATGCCACAGAGGAAGTTGCCGCGCCGGTCGTCGAGGCAGGCGCTGTCGATGACCGTGCCGGGCGTGATGACGCGGATGATATCGCGCTTGACAAGGCCCTTGGCGAGCGCGGGGTCTTCGGTCTGCTCGCAGATGGCGACCTTGTAGCCCTTGGCGATGAGGCGGGCGATGTAAGCGTCGCTCGAATGGTAGGGGATGCCGCACATCGGCGTCTGATCCTCCGCCGCCTTGCCGCGGTCGCGGGTCGTCAGCGTCAAATCGAGCTCGCGCGAGGCGAGCTGGGCATCCTCGTTGAACATCTCATAGAAGTCGCCCAAGCGGAAAAAGAGGATCGAATCCTTATTCTGCTCCTTGATCTCCAAATACTGCTTCATCATCGGCGTGATCTCGGCCATGACTCGTCCTCGCTTTCTCTCTTTTGAAATCTTGTTACAGCGTGAAGTCCGCGCCCGCGGGCATTTCGCCGAGGCGCGCGCCAAGCTTTGCTTTCAATCGCACGTAGGCTTCTTTCCCCGTGCAGTGACCCGTGAAGTAGTGCGCGGTCTTATCCTCGCGCAGCTTTTCGCCCACGGCGTCGACCAGCGCGTCCGGCTCGCTTTTGGCGAGCGAGGGATTATAGAGGTGGAAGCCCGCGAACACCGCCTCCGGCGCTCTGCCGAGCACGTCCTCGGCGCTTTTCAGGATATTCACGATGCCGCAGTGCGCGCAGCCCGCGAACAGCGCGGTCTTGCCGTTTTCCGTGACGAGTAAGTCCTGCTCGTGGCGGAACGTGTCGCGCGGATAGTCCTCACCGATCTTCTCGCGCAGCGTGTCGTTCGCGCCGCTCCAGAGCTCGCGGCCGGGGACGGCGGAAAAGACGGTCAGCTCATCGTCGATTCTTTGCACGCCCTCGCAGAGAACGAAGCGGTCCTCGTAATTTTTAAGCACCGCGTCCATGCCGATGTAGGCGCACTTGCTGGGCGTGACGACGTAGTACTGGCCCCAGACGGCCTTCTGCATATAGACCTTGGCGTGGTCGTTGAGCTTTAAGAACGCTTCAAGGCCGCCGCAGTGGTCGTTGTGCGCGTGGGACAAAAAGGCGATGTCGACCTGCGTCAGATCGACGCCGAGTTCTTTCGCGTTGTCAATGAACTGCGCGTCGGGGCCCATGTCGAAAAGAATTTTGTGCTTGTCGGTCTCAATATACATCGACAGGCCGTGCGCGCAGGCGACGCCCTCCTTGCAGCTGCTGTTTTCCATCAAAATGACGACTTTCATCAAAAAGCCCCCTTTTCTTTATTCCTCCACCGCTTCGCCGTAGAGCGCCCAGGTATTGCTGTCGGTGATCTTCGCCTCGGCAAAGGTGCCGATGAGGTGTTTTTCGCCCTTCATGCGCACAAGGCGGTTGCCCTCCGTGCGCGCGGCGAGGGGAAACTCAGCATCGTCGCTCTCGCCGTCGACGAGCACCTTGACCGTCCTGCCGATGTAGGCCGCGTGCTTTTTCGCGCTGATGTCGTTCTGCGCGTCGACGAGCTTTTCAAACCAGACCTGCTTTTCCTCGCGCGAGACGGGGTCGTCCATCTTTGCCGCCGGCGTGCCGGGGCGCGGGGAGAAAATAAAGGTGAAGAGCGCGTCGAACTGCGTCTTTTCTACAAGATCGACAGTCTGCATCGCCTCGTCCTCCATTTCGCCGGGGAAGCCGATGATCACATCGCTCGTGAGTACCATCTCCGGCATGACGCTTCTTGCGTAGGCGATCATTTCCTCGTACTTTGCGCGCGTGTAGGGGCGGTTCATCGCCTTCAGAACGCGGTCGCACCCGGACTGGACGGGGAGGTGGAGCTGCTTTGCAACGTGCTCGCAGCGTGCCATCGTGTCGAAGAGCTTGTTGGTCGCGTCCTTCGGCTGGCTCGACATAAAGCGGAGCCAATAGTCGCCGGGAATGGCGTTGATGGCGGCGAGAAGATCGGCAAAGTCGTAATCGATGCCCAGGTCCTTGCCGTAGCTGTTCACGTTCTGGCCGAGGAGGGTGATCTCCTTGTAGCCCTCGGCGATGAGGCCGCGGCATTCCTCGATGATCTTCTCCGGCTCGCGGCTGCGCTCGCGGCCGCGGACGTAGGGCACGATGCAGTACGAGCAGAAGTTATTGCACCCGTACATGATGCTCACCCACGCGCGCACGCCGCCCTCGCGCACGATGGGAAGGTCCTCGGCGATGCGGCCATGCTCGTTCTCAATGGAGAAAACGCGCTTATCCTTCGTGTACACCTCGTGCAGCAGCTCCGGGAGCCGCCACTCGGCCTGCGGCCCCAGCACGAGATCGACGTGATGATAGGAGTTTTTCACCTTGTCGGCCACGACCTGCTGCTGCGCCATGCAGCCGCAGAGACAGATGATCTGGTCCGGCTTTGCGGCCTTCGTGTGGCTGAGGCGGCCCAAGTGGCCGTAAACGCGCTTTTCCGCGTGCTCGCGGATGGCGCAGGTGTTGAGCAGGATGACGTCGGCCTGATTTTCGTCGCGCGTGAGCTCGTAGCCCATCTCGCGCAGCATGCCCATGAGCACCTCGCCGTCTGCCACGTTCTGTTGGCAGCCGAACGTGTCGACCAGCGCGAGCGGCGTGCGGGTGCGGCGGTCGTTCATCTCGCGCATCTTGCGCGTAAATTCCTTCTGACGCGCGAGCTCCTGCTCGCTGACGATGACTTCTTTGCGTTCCAAGGGATGTTTCCTCCCGAATCTCGATAGTTTAGCAATATAGTATATCATGTTCGCGAGAGCGTGGCAAGGCCGCAGCGCGGCTTCCGGCGCGAAAAATCCGCAGCTTTCGCAATTCCGGTGACTTTTCCGCACCCATATGGTATGCTATGGAAAACCTGAGCTCCAAAGGAGGGCCTTCCATGGCGGCGTTTTATCAAAAATTTCTGCGCAAGCATCTTGACTTATCGTCTCTCAGCGTGATGCGACGGGAGGACAACGATCCCTATTTCTGCACGCCCAAGGGCGCTTCTATCTTCGGCTGGGCGGGCGTGGACGGCATCCACTTCTGCTTTGTCCGCGGTTTTGGCGAAACGGTCTTCGCCGTGAGCCCGATAAACGGCGGCAAGGGCTGCGTGCACGTCATCGCGCGCGATTTCAGCGATTTTCTGCGTCTTCTTCTCGCCGTCGGCGACAGCGCGGCGCTCGAGCAGGCGTGGCAGTGGGACGAGGCGCAATTCGACGCCTTCCTTGCCGAGAATCCGCCGACGGACGAGCAGAAGGCGGTGCTCTCGCAGATCACCGCAGCCTTCGGCCTCACGCCGATGGAGCGGCCGTGGCAATACCTGCGCGAGCTGCAAGCGGAGTTCGATCTCAGCAAGCTCAAATTCACCGAGGACTTTTATGATCCCGAAATGAATGGCGACGCGCCCGAACAGAAAACGGACTGGAAGGTCTACTTTGACGGCAGCTTTTGGGGCCACCACGGGCGCGAGCGCGCGGGCAGGGAAATGCCTGTACAAAAGTGGTTTTCGTGGGCGGGGCGCGACTGGTTCGTGCCGTCGGTTTACGTTTGTTCAAAGGGCATTGTCGTTGATTTTTGTATGCGCACGGAGGCTTCCGCGCTGCGCGGCTTTATGGAAAAGTGGGGGATCGATCCCGAAAGCGACGAGCCTAATCATTTTACGCGCGACGAGCGCGAGCAAATGGAGCGCGAACACCCGCTCAGCCTCGACATTTCCCCCAGCCTCACCTTGAACGGTGCGAAGCTCCGCACGAGCCACGGCTGCGGTGTCATCTACTTACCGGAGCAGCGCGAATGCTACGCCGACGCAGAGCCCGCCATGGCGCACTACGGCCTTGACCGCGCGTATGGCTGGAGCCTCCGCCGCGCGGCATTCCCGTTCGTCACGAAGCGCGCGCCGAAGCTCAAGTCGCTCGCCGTCACGATGATGGCGGACGAGGTGCGCGTCCCCGGAGCGCGCTTTCGCGCGGACAAGGCGGGCGATACGTTTGCCTTCTCCTACCGCGGCACAGAGTATACGCTCGCCGTACAGGAGGTCGGGCCGCAGGAACTGCCGCGCGAGCGGATGAATCTCGACCCGCGGTTCGACTATCCGACGCATTTCACAGCCATCAGCTTTACGCTCACGCCCGAGCCGCCGGAAAACTCGATCTTCGTCGAGGACTGCGTCGAAAGTGACCGCCCGCGTCAGGTCAGACGTGAGACCGCTTCCTTTGCGCCCGAGGCGCAGAACGCCTTCTGCTTCGGCATCATCGGCGGCGCGGACGGGCCGGTCGCCATCGTCGCGGGCGAAGCGGCGCAGGGGAAGCTCCACACCGCGTGCTCGTCGCTGCACTTTGCGGCGGTCGACCACGTCGACTGGCGCGTCGGCTTCCGCGAAACACCGTGGGAAGCAGGGACGTTCGACCTCCTCTAACTCACTTTTTCTGCGATCTCCGGTACTCCGTCGGCAGGACGCCGAAGGCCTTGTGGAATTCGGTGGAAAACTTGCTCTGGCTCTCGTAGCCGACGGCGCGCGCGACCTGCGCGACGTTCTCGTCGCCCTCGAGCAGCAGCTTTGCCGCGTGCTGCATCCGGTGCTCGCGGATGTGCGAGGCGAGCGAGCTGCCGTAGACCGATTTGAACAGCGCCTTCATCGTCGAGGGGTTCATCAAAAACATGCGCGACAGCTCGTCGATCGTCACGCGGCTTGAAAGGTGCTGCGTCAGATAGTCGTGCACGGCGCGGATGGTCTCGATCTGCTCACTTGTGCCGCCGCCCTCGTACACCTCGGCGTCGAGCGGGGGCAGGTGCGGCGCGCTCGATGCGGCGCGGCTCTCCTCCTCGGGGCACGAGATCTCCATCGTGCGCTCGATCATGCGGTGCAATAGCTGCGCCTGCTCGTTTTCCGCGGCGCGGTAGTAGACCTCCTTCCCCACGCGGCGCGAGACGAGAAGTCCGCTCTCACGCAGCTGCCTCAAATGGTGCGACACCGCGGGCGAGCTCATGCCGACCATCGCGGAGAGGTCGATGACGCACTCCTCGCAGTGGCACAGCAGCCAGAAAATGCGCACGCGGCTGCTGTCGGAGAGCTGCTTGAACACGTCCGCCACGGTCTGGAAGCTGCCGATCGTCTCCACCGATTCCTGCAGCTCCCGCATCGTGCCCTCGTCGCTGTGCTGGTGGGGTAAATGCACTTCGCTCATCGTTGTTTCGCCTTTCTTTTTGGGGCCTGCGGGCGCGTCCGTATCCCGTTTGGAAGTTTGTTTCGCCCGAACGGAAGAGACATTCGTGCAGCCCTTGACTTTTGCCTTTGCGGACATTATAGTACGGTCATCAAGATTAAACAAGCACTTAATCGTTAAATATTTTGTGCTGAAAAGGAGAAACATACCATGAAAAAGACCTATCAGATCGAAGTCGACTGCGCCAACTGCGCGAACCTCATGGAAGAAGCCGCCAAAAAGACCGAGGGCGTTGCCGACGCCGTCGTGAACTTCATGACCCAGAAGATGACCGTCGAGTTTGCCGAGGGTCAGGACCCCAAGAGCGTGATGAAGGCCGTCCTCAAAAACTGCAAGAAGGTCGAGGACGACTGCGAGATCTATCTGTAAGAGCGCTCTCCCTCCCTTCGCCCCGGACGAATGCGCCGGGGCGCTTTCTTAGGGCAATTTCCGAATCATCCCCCGAAAAAGGAGGTCATTCCCATGACGAAAAAGCAAAAGAAGATGCTCTGCCGCATCCTCATCGCGGCGGCGCTGTTCCTCATCGCGAAGCTCGCGCCGCTGCCGATGCCCGTTTCCACCGTTCTGTATCTTGCCGCCTATGTCACCATCGGCTACGACATCCTGCGCAAGGCATGGAAGGGCATCTGCAACCATCAGGTGTTCGACGAGAACTTCCTGATGGCAATCGCCACGATCGGCGCCATCGCGCTCGCCGTCTACGAAAAGAGCGGTGACTATGACGAGGCCGTGGCGGTCATGCTCTTCTACCAGATCGGCGAGCTGTTCCAGAGCTACGCCGTCGGCAAGTCCCGCCGCAACATCACGGCGCTGATGGACATTCGCCCCGACTACGCCAACATCGAGCGCGGCGGCAAGCTCGAGCAGGTTGACCCCGACGACGTGGCTGTCGGCACGGTCATCGTCGTGCAGCCCGGTGAAAAGATCCCCATCGACGGCGAGATCGTCGACGGCTCGTCCACGCTCAACACCGCGGCGCTGACGGGTGAGAGCCTGCCGCGCGACGTGATGACCGGCGACGAGGTCATCAGCGGCTGCATCAACATGACAGGCGTGCTGAAGATCAAAACGACGAAGGCCTTCGGCGAGTCCACGGTGTCGAAGATCCTCGAGCTGATGGAAAACTCCAGCTCGCACAAGTCCCGCTCCGAGGCGTTCATCTCCCGTTTTGCCCGCGTTTACACCCCCGCCGTGTGCTACAGCGCGCTGGCGCTGGCCATTCTGCCGCCGCTCGTCAACCTTTTGATGGGCAATCCCGCCGCGTGGGGCATCTGGGTCTACCGCGCGCTCACGTTCCTTGTTATCTCCTGCCCCTGCGCGCTGGTCATCAGCATCCCGCTCAGCTTCTTCGCAGGTCTCGGCGGCGCAGGACACGAGGGCATCCTCATCAAGGGCTCGAACTATCTCGAGGCCCTGTCCAAGACCAGGGTCGTCGTCTTCGACAAGACCGGCACGCTCACGCAGGGCGTGTTCGAGGTCACGGGCGTGCATCACAGCCCGATGGAGGACCGCAAGCTGCTCGAGTACGCGGCGCTTGCCGAGTGCGCGTCCTCGCACCCGATCAGCAAGAGCCTGCAAAAGGCCTGCGGCATCCCGCTCGACCGCTCCCGCGTGACAGGCATTGAAGAGCGCAGCGGCCGCGGCGTGATCGCAACGGTCGACGGGCACAGCGTCGCCGCGGGCAACGGCAAGCTCATGGAGGAGCTCGGCGTCAAGTGGCAGGAGTGCCGCAGCGTCGGCACGATCGTCCACATGGCGGTCGACGGCGCGTATGCCGGCCACATCGTCATCTCCGACGTCGTCAAGAGCGATGCGCGCGACGCCATCGCCGCGCTCAAGCGCGCGGGCGTGCGCAAGACCGTCATGCTCACGGGCGATATCCGGAAGGTCGCCGACCACGTGGCGCAGGAGCTGGGCATCGACGAGGTCCACGCGGAGCTGCTCCCCGGCGACAAGGTCGCGCGCCTCGAGCGCCTGCTGGGGGAAAAGGGCAAGGACGACTGCCTCGCCTTCGTCGGCGACGGCATCAACGACGCGCCCGTGCTCTCCCGTGCGGACATCGGCATCGCGATGGGCGCGATGGGGTCCGACGCCGCCATTGAAGCCGCCGACGTGGTGCTCATGGACGACGATCCGATGAAGATCGCCAAGGGCATCCAGATCTCGCGCAAGTGCATCCGCATCGTGTATGAGAACATCGTCTTCTCGCTCGGCGTGAAGCTGACGTGCCTGCTGCTCGTCGCCATCGGTATCGCCAACATGTGGATGGGCATCTTCGCCGACGTCGGCGTGATGGTCTTAGCGGTTCTCAATGCAATCAGAGCGCTGCGCACTTCAAAAAACTGACAAAGTCAGTTTTTTGAGCAGAATTTCACTGCGCTCAGCGCACGCGCCAAAGGCGCGCACGTTCGCTCCGTGCAAAGTGTTTTTTGGCACGCACATGTCGTTCCAAAAAACGATTTCAATTTATTTGCGCCGTGCGCGGCGCTTGGGCAGCCGTTAGCAGCTCTGCTGCTTTACGGATGCCGCATACCCCTTGCGGGTAAAAGTCTGCGACGCTTTTACAAACGAGAGGACGGCATTTGCCGTCCTCTTTTTGTTGTGCATTGCAATGCAGGCTTTCTTTTCGTATAATGACCGTATCAAAACGATTTTGGAGGACACCACCATGAAGGTCAGCGTGATCCAGATGAATATGCGCTCGCTGGAGAGCGCGGCAAATTTTGACCGCGCGGAGGCGCTCATCCGCCGCGCCGCGCGAGAAAGCGCGCCCGACGTGATCGTTCTTCCCGAAACGTGGAACACGGGCTTCATGCCCGCGGGCGACCTTGCCGGGGCGAGCGATGAGGGCGCGAAGGCCGTCCGCGCGCGTTTTTCCCCGCTCGCGCGCGAGCTGAACGTCAACATCGTCGCGGGAAGCGTATCGAACAAACGCGGCGGGCACATCTACAACACCGCCTGCGTCTTCGACCGCACGGGCGCCTGCCTTGCAGAATACGACAAGACGCACCCTTTCACGCCCATGGGCGAGCACGAGGTCTACACTCCCGGCGACCATCTCGTCACCTTCACGCTCGACGGCGTGCGCTGCGGTCTTCTCATCTGCTATGAGCTGCGCTTTCCCGAGCTGTGGCGCACGCTGGCGCTGCGCGGGGCACAGGTCATCTTCCTGCCCGCCCAGTGGACGGCGGCGCGGCAATACCACTGGGAAACGCTCACCGCCGCCCGCGCCATCGAAAACCAGCTCTTTGTCGTCTCCTGCAATGCCTGCGGCGCGCGCGACGGCACGGTCTACGGCGGCTTTTCGCGCGTCATCGACCCGCTCGGCACGGTGCTCGTGCAGGGTGGCGGGGAAGAGGAGATCTTGTCCGCCGACTTAGACCTCTCCCGCGTCCGTCCCCTCCGCGCCGCCGTCCCCGTCTTCCACGACAGAAGGCCCGAGCTCTACCGGATGTAAGAAGGGACGCAAGCGTCGCAGACTTTCGCGTCCGCAGACGCGAAATCAATTTCGATCGTAAATTCCAACGACATGCGCGTTGGAATTTACACTTCTCAGCCCGCAAGTGTGGAATTCGCCCGCCAATGGCGGGCGAATTC
>ENA-OUQP01000093-OUQP01000093.1-human-gut-metagenome-genome-assembly--contig:-NODE-93-length-94367-cov-20.243437_pt1 | contig 94367 bp, 79 predicted proteins | sample MGYA00237951_ERZ548836 | MGnify/ENA primary metagenome ERZ548836 (study PRJEB26490, sample SAMN05194702) | human gut metagenome | biome: terrestrial biome; feature: human-associated habitat; material...
TACGGTCAGGGATGTTAATAAGCTGCTCAGGAACTGTTTTGAACAGGCAGTGAAACACTGTCTCCGGAACAAGAGGAAGTGCTTACGAAGTATTGCGATGAAATATTTGCCAGCGGAGCAGAGACAGAAGAGTTTTTCTATCGCCTGGGTATAAAGGATGGACTGAGATTAAAAAGTACGGTAAAATCTGTATTAGAAATGATGTCGTGAAATTGGTATTTGAGGAGATAGACTAGTGAGAACATACGAGAACAAAGATGAACTTAAGAACGAGATAAATAAAAGTTTTGCAAAGTACATTTCAGAATTTGATATTATTCCAGAATCATTAAAAGATAAGAGAGTTGAGGAAGTTGACAGAACTCCAGCAGAAAATCTTGCTTACCAGGTTGGCTGGACAACTCTTGTTCTTAAATGGGAATCAGACGAAAGAAATGGTCTTCATGTCAAGACTCCTTCGGATGATTTTAAGTGGAATCAGCTTGGCGAATTATACCAATGGTTCACAGATACATATGCGCATCTGTCGTTGCAGGAGTTGAAAGATATGCTGAAAGAGAATATTAATTCGATTTATGAAATGATTGACTCATTAAGCGACGAAGAGTTATTCGAGCCACATATGAGAAAGTGGGCCGATGAAGCGACCAAAACAGCGGTCTGGGAAGTATACAAGTTTATACATGTTAACACGGTTGCACCATTCGGAACCTTTAGAACTAAGATTAGAAAATGGAAAAAGATAGCACTATAACTTCCAGTTGTGCGTCCAGCTAAGGGTGTGTAGTCAAGCCGGTGGAAATTCGGTTTATCCAAGGCCTGCAAAGCCTAAAACGTACTATTGCTTATATCAGCTGGGAGATGACTCCCATCTCTATAGGGACGCCACTGAAAAAGTCCTTATTTTGCGCAAAGTAGCACAAGATAAAGTATATTTATATGTTTTGCGTTACTATATATTGTATGCAAAAACAGTTTTTCAGTGGCGCCCTATAGATGGTGAGAAACAAGCTGGTATCAGTGGTGGGAGTCAATCCCCCAGCTGATATAGCCTCCGGCAGGATTGCAGAGGTGCGCAGTAGCAGTATGTCATGCAATTGCATGACGCACACCTCGCAGCAAGAATGCCGAGGCATTCTTGAATTATGGACGACGGCAGAATTATAGAGGAAGGAACTCCAGAGGAGATTTTTTCAAATCCTCAAAATGAAAGAACCAAAAGATTTCTAGAGAGATTCCAGACATTTTGAGAAAGTGAATTTAGCGAAGACTAATTACAAAAAGGACAGAAAATAAAACCTTCTGTCCTTTTGCCTGTCAATCAAATTTGCATATTATAGTAAATTATTTTTTACTGAGCGATTGCTTCGCGGAGTGCTTTGGCAAGCTGATCCGGGCAGGAAGTTGCTTTGGAACCGCATTTGATTCCGGAAAGTCTTTCGATGGCGTCTTCCACTTTCATTCCTTTTACAAGGCTTGAGATTCCCTGAAGATTACCGTTGCAGCCACCTACAAAATTTACGTCTTTAATTTTATCGCCGTCCAGCTCTACGTGAATCATGCTGGAACAGACACCATGTGTTTTATAATCCATGTTTAAAACCCTCCTAAGTGTTATACCAGATATATGAATATCAGAAGCCATTTTAACAGAGAAGAATCTGCTTGTAAAGAAAAATTAAGATTTCCAATAATATAAAAAAATAAGATTACCAATAATATGATTGCGGGAATTGCATAGCAATAGAGCGGTATCAATGCTTGACATTTGTGCATGGGGTAGGGGATAATGTACAGGATAACAGGAAATGTTTGTAATGATAGCGAAAAAGGCAGTCAGATAAAGGAAATGTGCGGGAATGGCACAGCAAAAATGCATAGCAGGAGGAAAAACAGATGATAGGTATTATTGGAGCAATGGAAGAGGAAGTTGCAGCTCTGAAAAGTGAGATGGCAGATGCTAAAGTGACAGAGTTTGCTTCCATGACATTTTATAAAGGAACTCTTTGTGGGAAGGACGCGGTTGTTGTAAGAAGTGGAATCGGTAAAGTTAATGCGGCAATCTGCGCGCAGATCCTGGTGGATAAATTTGGCGTAGATACGCTGATCAATACAGGTATTGCAGGATCCCTGGACGCAAGAATTGACATTGGTGATATGGTGATTTCTACAGATGCGGTGCATCATGATATGGACGCAACCATATTTGGAGATGCAATCGGGCAGGTGCCAAGAATGGATACGCGCACATTCCCGGCAGATCCGCATCTGGTAGAGCTTGCAGTGAAGGCAAATGAAAAAGCAAATCCGCAGATTCATACATTTACAGGAAGGGTCGCAAGTGGAGATCAGTTCATTTCTTCCGGAGAAGTGAAAGCACGTATCGTGGAGAATTTTCAGGCTCTTTGCACAGAGATGGAGGGAGCCGGAATCGCGCACGCGGCTTACCTTAACAAAGTTTCGTATGTCATCATTCGAGCAATTTCTGATAAAGCTGACAACAGTGCAACGATGGATTATCCAGAGTTTGAAAAACAGGCAATTGCCCACAGCGTGGCGCTTGTAAAGGAATTGCTCCCGATGATTTAAAATCAGAGAATAAATGATTCGATAAAATATAAGAAAAAATACCATAATCTGCGGTGTGCAGATGTCGCTTTATGGGGAACGGTTTTTCGCCCTTCTTTTGGAAAATCCATTATAATTGGTGCCAAAAGGAGGGCTTTTATCATGTTAGAATTAATGTTAGACAGACATGTGATCTATGTGCTGATGGGAATGAGCACATTTGCCGGAGTTGTGTCAAAGGTGGTCGTTGGAAGAACACTTAGGAAGCTGGTGGCAGCAGCGGAAAGTATGGGGAAGAGTAATCATCCGTTGATGCGGCTTGTGCGGGCGAAATTCGAGCACACCTGTATGATCAGTGAAAAGGTGGAAAACGTAGGCGTATTTGTGGACAAGTATCTCTATGAATACCGGGTTGGTGGAGTCAGGCTCCATGCATGGAGACGGTTACAGATGGCAGGTGCCGGACTTTGCCTGATTCTTGGCGGAGTCGGTGCAATCATAAGTTATCGGATCAAAGGGGCGACAGAGCAGACGGCTATGATTGGCGGAACCGGCGTGGCGCTGGCGTTAATCGTATTCTTGGTACATATGCTGACGGATGAGGAGTACCGGTTGGAGGCAGTACGAAATTATATGGTAGATTATCTGGAAAATATTTATCAGCATCGCTATGAAAAAACATACAAGAAAGAAGTTCTGGCAGAAGAGGCAAGATTAGAAGATACGAGAATAGCGGAGAGTGCCAGAACACAAGAAAATGCAGGAATGACGAAGAATATCAGAATGCCAGAAGAAGCGAGAATGGGTGAGAATATCAGAATGCCAGAAGAAGCAAGAATACGTGAGAATACCAGAATGCCAGAAAATGCAGGAACGGCAGAGGGTGATAATTTGCCAGGTGAATCTGTGAATCAGAAGAAGCAGAAACCAAAGCAGGAACCAAAGCAGGAATCAAAGCAGGAATCAAAGCAGGAATCAAAGCAGGAATTTCCGGGATCTATGGACAGTCTGCTTTGGGCAATGTATAAGACAGAGCCGCTGCAGGTGGAAGATGACCGTAAGGTCAAGAAGACAGCTATATCGCAAAAAACAGGTAAAACAGAAAAAATAGAAAAAACAATAGAATCTGAAGAGACAAAGGCGCAGGACGAGGCAAACAGAAATCAGCGGATCCGAGAAATCCTGGAGGAGTTTATGGCTTGATAATAAGAGACTGATTTGTTAAAATATAGATAACGGCTCAAAGTTAGTTTTGTGAAACAATGACTGTCTGTGAGCTGTCACATTTATAAGAAGAAAATGATACAGATTTCTTCGAGACAAGAACTAGAACGTAACAGGTAGCATAAGGAGGACGAGTCCAATGGGAAGTAAAGTAACATTTGATTATTCAAAAGCAGATGTGTTTATCAGCGCACATGAGATGGAATCTATGAAGAAGATTACCGAGGCTGCAAAAGCTGAACTCCTGGGAAGGGAGGGAGCGGGAAATGATTTCCTTGGCTGGATCGATCTTCCGGTTGATTATGATAAAGAGGAGTTCGAGAGAATCAAGAAAGCCGCTGCAAAGATCCAGTCAGATTCAGAGGTGCTGGTAGTGATCGGTATCGGAGGATCTTATCTTGGCGCAAGAGCAGCAATCGAATTTCTTGGACACAGCTTTTATAATGTAGTATCAAAAGAAATCCGCAAAGCTCCGGAGATTTATTTTGCCGGTAACAGCATCAGCAGTACATATCTGAAACACCTGATCGAAGTGATCGGAGACAGAGATTTTTCAGTTAATATCATTTCCAAATCCGGAACAACAACAGAGCCTGCAATCGCATTCCGTATTTTCAAGGAGATGCTGGAGAAGAAGTATGGCAAAGCTGAGGCCGCCAAGAGAATCTATGCAACAACAGACAAAGCTCGTGGAGCTCTGAAAGGACTTGCTGATGAGGAAGGATACGAAGAGTTCGTAGTACCGGATGATGTTGGAGGACGTTTCTCTGTACTGACAGCTGTTGGACTTCTTCCAATCGCAGTCAGCGGAGCTGATATTGACAAGCTGATGGAAGGTGCAGCAGAGGGAAGAAAATTCGCACTTGAGAATCCATTTGAGGAAAATGATGCAATGCTCTATGCAGCAACACGTAACATTCTGCTCCGTAAGGGAAAAGCAGTTGAGATCATGGCAAATTATGAGCCAAGCCTGCATTATGTATCTGAGTGGTGGAAACAGCTCTTCGGAGAGAGTGAGGGCAAGGATAAGAAAGGAATCTTCCCTGCATCTGTAGACCTTACAACAGATCTTCATTCTATGGGACAGTTCATTCAGGATGGAAGCAGAATCATGTTCGAGACTGTTATGGAAGTAGAGGAGCCGACAGAGCAGATCACAATCGGTGAGGAGCCGGTGGATCTGGACGGACTGAACTACCTTGCAGGCAAGACAATGGATTTTGTAAATAAGAGTGCTATGAATGGTACGATTCTTGCACATACAGACGGACAGGTTCCGAATCTGAAAGTGACAATTCCAGCGCAGGACGAGAAGTCACTTGGACAGTTATTCTATATGTACGAGTTCGCATGCGGTGTCAGCGGATATATTCTTGGAGTAAATCCATTTAATCAGCCGGGGGTTGAGAGCTACAAGAAGAACATGTTCGCACTTCTTGGAAAACCAGGATACGAAAAAGAAAGAGAAGAACTTCTTAAGAGATTATAAGAATGGCAACGATATACGAAAAATTAAAAGCGTATAGCGATTCTGACTATTATGGATTTCATATGCCGGGACATAAGCGTAAGATGCATATGTCCTGGGATGTGGATCCTTATACTGTAGATATTACAGAGATTGAAGGATTTGATGATCTTCATCATGCAGAAGGAATCCTGAAAGAGGCTCAGGAACGGGCAGCCAGGATCTATCATGCAGATGAGACACATTTTCTGGTAAATGGAAGTACAGTTGGAATTCTGAGTGCTATCGCGGGTGTGACGAATAAAGGAGATCAGATTCTTGTGGCGCGCAATTGTCACAAATCGGTCTATCATGCAATTTACATGAATGAGTTGAATCCGGTGTATCTCTATCCCAGGTTTGATTCAGAGTTACAGTTGAATATTGAGATATCCGCAGAGGATGTGAGGAGGGCCCTTAATCGGTATCCACAGATCCGAGCAGTCATGATTGTATCTCCGACTTACGATGGAATTGTGTCGGATGTGGCCGAGATAGCAAAGGCCGCACATGAAAAAGGACTGCCGCTGATCGTGGATGAAGCACACGGGGCTCATTTTGGTTTTCATCCCTATTTTCCGGAAAATGCAAATCAAAAAGGCGCAGACATTGTAATCCACAGTGTTCACAAGACACTTCCGGCATTTACCCAGACAGCGCTTCTCCACATGAATGGAAATCTAGTGAACTGGGAAAAGGTGAGACGATATCTGCATATGTTACAGAGTAGCAGTCCGTCTTATATTCTGATGGCGGGAATCGATCAGTGCATGGAGATGCTAGATCATCACTATGAGGAAGTTTTTGACCCGTATGTGGAGCGTTTGAAGAGATGTAGAGAAGAACTTGGAAAATGTGAACATATCCGGCTGGCAGAGACCAAACATTATGATAAGTCAAAGCTTGTATTATCAGTAGCAGGACTTACGAAAGGACTTGCGGATACATATGGTGCAGAAGCAACAGGGATTCAATTGCAGGAAGATTTATTAAATCAGTACCACCTGCAAATGGAGATGGCCGCGGGGACTTATGTGATTGCCATGACTTCGGTCGGGGATACCGATGAAGGAATGAAACGGCTTATAAAAGCAATTTATGAGTTGGATAAGAAATATAAACCTTTACAGGGAGTTTATAACACTGTAGATTCAGACATAGTGCCGGAAGAAATCAAAAAGTCGCAAAAGAAAGAAAAAAATTACGATATAGAACCGGGACATCTGCCACAGGCGGAAGTAATCTATTCACCGGCGCAGGTCATCGGCATGAAAGACGCAGGAGCAGATGGGTTTCAGTTTGTGCCATTGACACAGAGCGAAGGATACATTTCCGCAGAGTACGCGTATCTCTATCCGCCGGGGATTCCGATGCTGGTGCCGGGGGAACGGATCACAGCGCAGATCCGGGAACATTTTCAATGGTATATGGAAAGAACATATGAGATACAGGGAGTAGAAAAAGAAGGATACATAGAGGTATGGACGCATGGGTAAGATATATTATATAATGGGCAAGAGTTCATCTGGAAAAGATACATTATTCCGGAAGATCAAGCAAGAGCTGCCGATGCTTCAGACAGTGACGCTTTACACGACCAGACCGAAGCGGGAAGGTGAAAGAGAAGGCGTCGAATACCATTTTGTGACAGATGAACAGATGCATATTTTCGAGAGACAGGGAAAGGTTGTTGAACTTCGTACTTATAATACTGTTCACGGAGCATGGAAATATGCTACAATAGAAGATGGACAGGTCAATCTGGCAGAATCCGACTATCTGATGATCGGAACGCTGGAGTCCTATGGAAAGTTAAAGAAATATTACGGAGCGGCGTATCTTGTTCCGGTGTACATCGAAGTAGAGGACGGCGAGCGGCTGAACCGTGCACTTACGAGAGAGCGGCAGCAGGAAGTGCCACGTTACGCGGAGATGTGCAGAAGATTTCTCGCAGATACGGAAGATTTTTCCGAGGATCATCTGAGAGCTGCGGGAATAAAGAAGCGTTATTATAATGATGACCAAAAAAGATGCTTAGATGAAATTATAGAGGACATACGATATGGGAAGTTTTAAAGATGTAGTAGGACACAGAGATGTAATTCAATATTTGCAGAATGCAATTGCCGAGAATCGGGTATCACAGGCGTACATTGTGAATGGCGAGCGCGGAACCGGAAAGAAGATGCTGGCAAAGTTATTTGCCATGGCACTTTTATGTGAAGAACATGGACCGGAACCATGTAATAAATGTCATTCCTGTGTACAGGCAGAATCGAATAACCATCCGGATATTATCTGGGTGACACATGAGAAGCCGGGATCCATCGGAGTCGATGATGTGCGCACACAGATCAATAATACAGTTGCGATTAAGCCATATCAGGGCCCATATAAAGTTTATATTATTCCGGAAGCTGATATTATGACGGTACAGGCACAGAATGCGTTATTAAAGACGATTGAAGAACCGCCACAGTATGCAGTATTTATTCTGCTGACGGAAAATGCAGACGTATTGCTTCCGACAATTAATTCCAGATGTGTTATGTTAAAACTTCGCTACATCAAAGATGCACTGATTAAAAAATATCTCATGGAGAGAATGGAAGTACCAGATTACAAGGCTGAAGTCTGCGCTGCATTTGCGCAGGGAAACCTTGGGAAAGCTATCAAACTGGCAGGCTCCGAGCATTTTAATGAGCTCAAGGACGAAGTCCTGAACCTGATGCGCCATATAAATGAGATGGATATCAGTGAGCTTGTGGAGGCAGTGAAACGCTGCACTCTTTATAAAGTTGAAATCAACGACTATCTTGACCTGATTATGGTATGGTACAGAGATGTCTTGTTATATAAAGCGACAAGGGAAATAGATAAGGTTGTATTCAAAGATCAGATCGACTGCATGCGTGAGCAGGCAAGACGCAGTTCTTATGAAGGAATTGAGACGATTCTGGACAGCCTTGACAAAGCAAAATCCAGATTAAAAGCAAATGTTAATTTTGATCTGGTCATGGAGCTTTTGTTCCTGACGATAAAGGAGAACTAGATTTATGACAAAAGTAATCGGAGTAAGATTCCGCCAGGCGGGAAAGATCTACTTTTTCTCACCGGGAAAATTAGAGATTAAAACCCAAGACCGTGTCATCGTAGAGACGGCTCGCGGTGTTGAGTTCGGAAAGGTTGTGACAGGTCCGAAAGAAGTAGAAGACGACAAGATCACACAGCCTTTAAAATCTGTGATTCGAATTGCAAACGAAGAGGATTACAAAAAAGAAGAGAAAAACAGAGAAAAAGAAAAAGAAGCATTTAACATCTGCTTAGAGAAGATCCGTAAACACGGTCTGGAAATGAAGCTTATAGATGCGGAGTATACATTTGATAATAATAAAGTGTTATTTTACTTTACCGCAGATGGAAGAATTGATTTCCGTGAGCTGGTAAAAGATCTGGCAAGCGTGTTCCGTACACGTATCGAGCTTCGTCAGATTGGTGTCCGTGATGAGACGAAGATTCGAGGAGGCATTGGTATCTGTGGAAGACCACTTTGCTGTCACACGTATCTGTCTGAGTTTGCACCGGTATCGATCAAGATGGCGAAAGAGCAGAACCTGTCTCTGAATCCGACAAAGATATCCGGAGTTTGTGGCAGACTGATGTGCTGTCTGACTAACGAAGAAGAGACATATGAAGAGCTGAACCGTCAACTCCCGGGAGTTGGAGATCATGTGACGACGCCGGAAGGACTTCATGGTGAAGTTCAGGCCGTTCATGTACTGCGTCAGATTGTAAAGGTTATTGTGACGCTGGATAACGATGAAAAAGAAATTCGTGAATATCCGGCAGGTGAGTTGAGATTCAAATCAAGAAAGAAGAAAAAAGATGCAAAGCTTTCGAAAGAGGAGTTTGCACAGTTAAAAGCTCTGGAGGAGAAAAATGGTGCCTCCAAGTTAAATGATGACTAATAAGAAGCCCGATGAACGCCTGGATGATCTCCAGGTGAAGGGCTATGAGATTATACAGAAGCCCGGTCGGTTCTGCTTTGGCATGGACGCCGTGCTTCTGTCTTCCTATGCAAAAGTAAAACGTGGGGAACGTGCACTGGATCTTGGGACCGGAACAGGAATCCTTCCGATTTTACTGGAAGCAAAGAATCCGGGACTTCATTATACAGGTTTGGAAGTTCAGGAAGAAAGTGCTGATATGGCAAGAAGAAGCGTGGCACACAACGGGCTGGAGAACAAGATCGATATCGTTACCGGTGATATCAAAGGGGCGAGCCGCATATTTGGAAATGATTCGTATGAAGTCATTGTATCCAACCCACCGTATATGATTGGGGAACACGGCCTGAAAAATGATAATGAGGCTTTGTATATCGCAAGACATGAAGCGTTATGCACATTAGATGATCTTCTGCGAGAAAGCGCAAAAGTACTGAAAATGAAAGGACGTTTCTACATGGTGCACCGCCCTTTCCGCCTGCCGGAAATCTTTACAAAAATGTGCAATTACGGAATCGAGCCGAAACGCATGCGTCTTGTCCATCCATATGCAGACAAAGAACCAAACATGGTTCTTATCGAAGGCCTCAAAGGCGGAAAACCACGCCTCGCCGTAGACCCGCCGCTCATAGTCTACACGAAAGACGGGGAGTATACGGAAGAAGTACTGAAATTGTATGGGATGAAATAAAAGGAGAATTATATGTCAGGAACATTATATCTGTGTGCAACTCCGATCGGCAACCTGGAGGACATGACATTTCGCTGTGTCCGTATTTTAAAAGAAGTTGATCTGATCGCAGCAGAGGATACCCGCAATAGCATTAAGCTTTTGAATCATTTTGATATTCACACACCGATGACCAGTTATCATGAATATAACAAGATTGCAAAAGCGCATACGTTGATTGAGCACTTGGAAAATGGTGAAGATATTGCACTGATCACGGATGCGGGAACACCAGGAATCTCCGATCCGGGTGAGGAGCTGGTGGCAATGTGTCAGGAAGCAGAAATCACTGTGACAGCAGTTCCGGGGGCAGCAGCTTGCATCACAGCGCTGACCATTTCCGGATTGTCCACAAGAAGATTCGCGTTTGAAGCATTTCTTCCGACAGATAAAAAAGAACGACAGGCAGTGCTGAACGAACTGACGGAAGAGACAAGAACTATGATTATCTACGAAGCACCGCACAGACTGGTCCGGACATTAGAGCTTCTGCTTGCGACCTTGGGTGACAGAAGAATCCGCATTTGCCGGGAGCTTACGAAAAAGCATGAGACAGTCTTTGCAACAACGATCAGTGCGGCAGTGGAATATTATAAAGAGCAGGAACCAAAAGGGGAATGCGTGCTTGTCATTGAGGGTAAGAGCCGTCAGGAACAGATAGAAGAAGAACGCCAGAAATGGGAAGAAATGTCCATTCAGGAACATATGGATTATTATATGGATCAGGGGATTCAGAAAAAAGAAGCAATGAAAATGGTCGCGAAAGACCGGGGAGTCGGAAAGAGAGACATTTACCAGGCGTTGTTGTAAAAAAGTAATGATGGATAAAAAGCCTGAATTGCAGTAGTCAGGGGAAGACAAAGAAAGGGGCTGATCAGATGGCAAGTCTGACATTAAAACATGTAGATCGCGCATTTCCGAATGGATATGAGGCAGTAAAGGATTTAAATTTCCAGATTGAAGACGGAGAATTTGTAATATTGACTGGCCCATCCGGGAGTGGAAAAAGTGCTGTTATGCGCATGATTGCAGGTCTTGATGAAGTGAAAAACGGAGAGATATGGATTGGAGACAAGTTGGTCAACAGTCTTCCACCGGAGGAGCGTGGAATTGCTATGATTTTTCAGAATTATACTGTGTATCCACGAATGACAGTTCTGGAAAATGTAGAACTGGGCTTAAGACTTCGCGGCATAGATGAAAAAGAAATAGGAAAACGGACACTGGAAGTTCTGGAACTTCTGGATCTTGTAGAAGTCCGATTTGCAAAAGTAAAAAACTTGTCAGATCTGTGGAAACACCGGACCGCGCTGGCGCGTGCCATGATTTTGGAGCCAGATGTAATCCTCATGGATGAGCCGCTTCGCAATGTAAGTCCCAAATTCCATAATCAGTTGACTCAGGAGTTGGTGGAATTGCAGGAGAGAACCGGAGTTACAATACTGTATGCTACAAAAAATGTGGAAGAAATGGCACTATTAGGGAAACGGAAAGTGATGGTGTAAAATAGACGAGAAGAATTTAGAGAATAGAGGAAAGATTACGTGAGAAACACTTGCGAAATCTTTCCTTTTGTGTTATTCTATGAATACTTTTAGAAAAGATTCTATATTTTAAAAAGTTCTAAACCGTAAGGTATCTCATTTCGGTGTTTCAGATTTCGAGACAGTAATCCGACATGAAGAAAAAATGTTACTACATTAATTTGTTTGTACTATGAGTACAGGGAGGAGTATAATTATTGAACAAACATACGAAAGAAATAATTGGAACCATCGGCATGAAAGCGCAGTATGACGAGAATGCCAAAAAGCTTTTAAGTAACAAAATTTTTCTGGCACATATTTTAAAAGGAACAGTAACGGAATTTAAAGATGCGAATCCAAGAGATATCATATCTTTGATTGAAGGAGAACCATATGTATCTACGGTTTCGGTAGAACCGGGAATGACTAATCAAGTGTTGGAAAATCCGAAAAGTAAAATTAAAGGTAGTAATACGGAAAATATGGAAACAAAAGAAGGGGCTATTCGCTTTGATATTATTTTTTATGTTCGAATGAAAGATGGAATTTCTCAGATTATTGTGAATATAGAAGCTCAAAAGAATAGTTCGCCGGGTTATCCTTTGATGAATCGGGCTATATTTTACACTTGTAGAATGATTTCTTCACAAAAAGAAAGAGATTTTACAAATTCTAATTATGATGGTATGGTAAAGGTATATTCTATATGGATTTGCCCAGGCGTAAATAAAAATTGTTTGAATCATTTTCATATAACAGATGATGCATTAGTTGGAAATTATAAGTGGCCAGGAAAGAAAGATTTATTTAATTTCATTATGATTGGACTGGATTGCGAGTCAAGTCAAAAGCTGTCTCAAAGCAAAACTGAGAGCGAATTACATCAATTCTTAAATATATTATTTTCTAGTAAACTAAGTGGAGAGGAAAAGGTGCGGCTTTTAGACGAAGAGTTAGATATTCCAGTAGATGAAAAAATCAGGGAGGAGTTGAAGGATATGTGTAATTTATCAGAAGGTATTGAAGAAAAGGGAATGAAAAAGGGAATGAAAAAGGGAATAGAGACGGGACGATTAGAAACAATTGCGGAATGCCTGCGAAATGGAACGATGAATGATGCAAAAAGGCTGCTGAAAGCGACAGGAGAAGAGATTGAAAAAGCAACAGAGTTATTCTTGAAAAAGGGTGAATAAATGGTTGGACATATGTCATGTGATGTGCTAATATATACATGTATACAATCTGGAAATAAACGTAATTACTCAGAAGAATATAATTACAGGTAATCAGGAGGACTAGACATGGTGAAATTATATGGCGGTGGTGCATATCTGGTAAATGGCACACAGATTATTGCGGACGCGGCGGAAGTAAAGGCAAAGACAGGTCGTGAGGTATCCAAGGAGGAAGCCAGAACGCAGACAATGGCTTATGGAATTCTGGACGCTCATAATACATCAGGTAATATGGAGAGACTGCAGATCAAATTTGATAAGCTGACATCTCATGATATTACATTTGTCGGAATTATTCAGACAGCGAGAGCTTCAGGGCTGGAGAAGTTCCCGATTCCATATGTATTGACGAACTGTCACAATTCACTTTGCGCGGTCGGCGGAACGATTAATGAAGATGACCACATGTTTGGACTCACTTGTGCGAAGAAATATGGCGGTGTCTATGTGCCGCCGCATCAGGCAGTTATTCACCAGTTTGCCCGCGAGATGCTGGCAGGCGGCGGCAAGATGATCCTTGGATCCGACAGCCATACCCGCTATGGAGCACTTGGAACGATGGCTATGGGTGAAGGCGGACCGGAACTTGTAAAGCAGCTCCTGAATAAGACATATGATATTAAGATGCCAGGTGTGATTGGAATTTATCTGGACGGAGAGCCGGTCAAAGGCGTCGGACCACAGGACGTGGCGCTTGCAATTATCGGCGCAACATTTGCAAATGGTTATGTAAACAATAAAGTTATGGAATTTGTCGGACCAGGTGTGGAGAAGTTAAGCGCTGATTTCCGTATCGGAATCGATGTTATGACAACGGAGACAACATGTCTGTCTTCTATCTGGAAAACAGATGATAAGATTAAGGAGTTCTATGAGATCCACGGCAGAAGTGAAGATTACAAAGAACTGAATCCTGGTGCAGTTACATATTATGATGGTATGGTCTATGTGAACTTAAGCGAGATACGTCCGATGATTGCAATGCCGTTCCATCCGTCAAATGTATATACGATTGACGAAGTGCGTAAGAATCTGAAAGACGTGCTTCACGATGTAGAGCAGAAAGCACTGGTGAGCCTGGATGGTGCTGTGGATTATTCACTTCAGGATAAAGTGATTGATGGAAAACTTTATGTGGATCAGGGAATCATCGCAGGATGTGCCGGTGGTGGATTTGAAAATATCTGCGCAGCAGCAGACATCATAAAAGGTCATTACATTGGCTCAGATGAATTTACATTTAGTGTATATCCGGCAAGTACACCGATCTATATGGAACTTGTGAAAAACGGTGCAGTTGCGGATCTTATGGAAGCAGGAACAATTGTAAAAACAGCATTCTGCGGACCATGCTTTGGAGCTGGAGATACACCGGCAAATAATGCATTTTCTATTCGCCACTCTACAAGAAACTTCCCGAACCGTGAAGGTTCCAAGCTTCAGAGTGGACAGATTGCATCCGTTGCACTTATGGATGCCCGTTCAATTGCAGCAACAGCAGCAAATAAAGGTTTCCTGACACCTGCAACAGATATGGACGTAGAATACAAGGGACAGAAATACCACTTTGATCAGAAGATTTATGCAAATCGTGTATTTGATAGTCATGGTGTGGCTGATCCGGATACAAAGATCAAGTTCGGACCGAATATCAAAGACTGGCCGGCAATGTCAGCACTTCCGGAGAATCTGGTATTGAAAGTTGTATCAGAGATTCATGATCCGGTTACAACAACAGATGAGCTGATCCCATCTGGAGAAACATCTTCTTACAGATCCAATCCACTTGGACTGGCAGAGTTTGCACTTTCCAGAAAAGATCCTGCATATGTAGGACGTGCAAAGGAAGTACAGAAAGCACAGAAAGCAATCGAAGCAGGCGAATGTCCGTTAGAGGTATTAGAAGAATTAAAACCGGTTATGGCAAAGATCCAGGAGAGATATCCGGAAGCAGGGAAAGGAAATATCGGAGTCGGAAGTACGATTTTTGCAGTAAAACCAGGTGACGGTTCAGCAAGAGAGCAGGCAGCATCCTGTCAGAAGGTACTCGGTGGCTGGGCCAATATTGCAAATGAATATGCGACAAAAAGATATCGCTCCAATCTGATCAACTGGGGAATGCTTCCATTTATCACAAAAGAAGACGACAAGAAATTAAGCTTCAAAAATGGCGATTATATCTTTGTACCGGAAATCAGAAAAGCAGTGGAAAACAAAGATGCAGAGATCAGAGCTTATGTAGTCGGAGACACCTTGAAAGAAGTCACATTTACACTTGGTGATATGACAGACGCAGAAAGAGAGATTATTCTCAAAGGTTGTCTGATTAATTATTATAAGGGCTAAATAATCCGACAGGTAAAATTCATGTTCTATGTTCCGTTGCACTGGGAATTACGCTGAATTTTATCTTGCGCAGTATTTTCGGCGGTAATATAATTGAATAAACGAATGTAAATAAAAGGCGGCACTTATGAAAAAAAGTGACGCCTTTTTGTAACACTTGAGATATTTTGGGACTCTTATATGTAGAAGAAGTAATAATACTTTTTACACTGGGTATTGGGGAACGGCAATTGGATAAGTCAATGGAGGAGTGTGGAGAACTTCTTGAGAAAAACAAATTGAGGAGGAAAAAGAATGAAATGTGATGCAAAAGCATTTTCAAAGCTATATGAGCAGGTCTATCAAGACCTCTATCGCTATGCGCTTTGTCTGATGCGTGATCCGCATGAGGCAGAAGACGCGGTGAGTGCGGCAGTGTTATCTGCTTATGAACATATACATAAACTTCGAAAAGAAGAAGCTTTCAAGAGCTGGATTTTTACAATTTTGTCAAATGTATGTAAGAAAAGATTGAAACAGGTGGCGAAAGAAGGAATACAGCAGACAGAAGATTTTTTCCCGGAAGGACAGGTGGAAGGAATTTATGAAGAAGATGTGGGACTTGCGATGGATGTGAGAAATGCATTTTTTATTCTTTCAGAAGAAGAGCAAATGATAGTCGGGCTGTCAGTGTTTGGCGGTTATAACAGCACAGAAATCGGGAAGATCCTAAGCCTGAAGCCGGGAACTGTCCGGGTAAAACGAAGCCGGGCGCTGGAGAAGATGCAGTGTGTGTTGGATGGGAGGACATTTTATGAATAAGAATGATCAGGACATGATTCGGAAAATAAAGGAAAAGTCAGAACAGGTTCCGGTGCCGAAAGCGCTTGAACCGAGACAGATTGAAGCAAAGCTTGCAGGAAAGAAGAAAAAAGTGTGGACTCCGGCGAGAATCGGTGGGCTGGCAGCCGCATGCCTGGTGCTGATCGTGGGAGTGATGGTATACCAGAATTATTTTAAAATGGAAGACGCAACTCGAGATGATAAGATAGCATGCAGTGATGTGACAATCAGTGACAGTACGAAAGTAGAAAGTGCGGCGGAATATAAGGATGTCTATGCATATTTGGAAAAATATAAGAAAGATCAGGAAAGAGACAGTGCATACACTTCAAGCGGGGCAAGATCATTGAATGATATAAGAGTCGATGAATCAGCTGACAGTAAGGCAAGTGGAGATACAGCACAGAATATTGAAGAAAGCAGTACTGCAGCAGCGGATACCGGAATGGCAAGCGGTTCTTATTCTGAGACAAATGTACGTCAGGAAGGTGTGGACGAGGGGGATACAGCTAAAACAGATGGAACATACCTTTACGTGTTAAAAGATAAGAGCGATCAGATTGCCATTATAGATACCCGCGATAATCGGATGAAGCAAACGGCTACTATAACAGTGGAAGATGTTTCTGAAATCCAGGAAATGTATCTGGACATTGAAAGAAATCAATTAATCGCAGTGTGTGACGGTTATGTGGGCGGCAAATGGAATGATGATGATTATGGATATGGTCAGAGGGGTAATACGACCGCAGTAACTTATGACATTTCAGACCGGGAAAATCCAAAAGAAGTTGGCAGGGTCAGTCAGAGTGGATATTACAATTCTTCAAGAATTGCAGATGGATACTTATACTTATTCAGTGATTATTATGTAACACTTGATGGTATAACGGCGAAGAATCCGAAGTCCTATATACCACTTGTAAATGATAATCTGATCAAAGAAACAGATATTTGTCTTCCGTCCATTTCAAAGGCAGATATGTATTCGATCATCACATCAGTTTCTCTGGAAAATCCAAATGAGACAGCGCATAGTAAGGCACTTTTGGCAGACGGTGGCAATTTATATGTGAGCAACGATAATATTTATTTTTATGAAAATGTGTGGCAATATTCCGGAAAAGATGTGACGACAATTCGAAAAGTTTCTTATGAAAGTGGGAAATTGACGGCTGGGGCACAGTGCAAAATAGACGGCTATATTAATGATTCATTTTCTATTGATGAATATGATGGATATCTGAGAGTTGTAGTGACCGATGGCGACACGAACAGTGTCTATGTTTTGGATCAAGAACTGAAAGAAACCGGCTCCATCAAAGGTCTGGCAGAAAATGAGAGGGTGTACTCCGCAAGATTTATGGGAAAGGCAGGATACTTTGTAACATTTAAAGAGACGGATCCATTATTTTCTGTTGATCTGTCGGATCCGAAAAATCCAAAGATCATAGGAGCGTTGAAGATACCTGGATTTTCAGATTATCTGCATCCGTATGGGAAAAATAAGCTTCTGGGTATTGGGATGAATGTTGATGAAAAGACTATGTCAACAGATGGCGTGAAATTGACGATGTTCGATATTTCTGATCCGGAAAATGTGAAAGAGGAGCAGACCTATGTCATTGAAAATGTGTACTATACAGATGTTTCTTATGATTATAAGGCAGCTTTAGTAGATGCAGAGAAAAATCTGATTGGTTTTGCGGCAGACAGCGAAGGCGGCCGGGAGTACTATACATTTTCTTACGACGAAAAACAAGGATTTACATGTACGATGCATGAGGAAATCAATGGAAATAATATGAGGATCACAAGAGGTATTTATATAGAAGATATGCTTTATGTTATCCAGGGAAACATTATAGAAGCGTATAGCCTGAAAGATTTCAAAAAAGTGGACGATATCATTTTGTAACATTTTTGTAACAAAATCTCGTATGTTTTTGACAATAAGACTAGTGTATGATAAACTTGTATCTGTAGAATTGTCAAAAAATTTGAGGTGAGAATATTGGATAAATATGAATATCGGGTAAAAACCGAGCAGATGCTCGAACATTACGAAAAGAAACAATTTAGAAAAGCAATGGAAATTGCCGATACAATAGACTGGAGAAGGGTGAAGAGCCCAGCAATGTTAAATACAGTAAGCGAAATCTACGAGAATAACGGGGAGTTTCAGAAGAGCCGTGATACGCTTATGATCGCATTTGACAGAGCACCGTCCAGCAGAAAGGTTGTGTATCGTCTGGCAGTACTTGCCCTGAAACTGAATGATCTGAATGAGGCTTCGGACTGTTATGAGGAATTTGTAAAACTGGCACCGAGAGATCCGAATCAATTCATTTTGAAATATCGGATTTTGAAGGCACAAGGGTCCGATCTGTCAGAACAGATTTCGGCACTGGAAGAATTTAAAAAGGCAGAATATATTGAAAAATGGGCGTATGAGCTCGCAAAGCTATATCATGAAGCAGGCATGACCTCAAAGTGCCTGGAAGAATGTGACGATTTGATCTTGTGGTTCAGCGAAGGAAAATATGTATATCAGGCAATGGAATTGAAGATGAAGTACAAACCACTGACACCACTCCAACAGGAAAAGTACGATGAGTATAAAGGTGTACCGAAAAAAGAGCCTAAGAAAGCAGTGGATAAAAAACCTGAGCGAGCTGCGCTTAAGGATGTAAAGAGTATTCCACAGGATACTGTATCAATTCCAAAAGAACAGATTAAAGCAGCGCAGGAAGCAGCAGAAGCTGCGGAGGCAGAACAGCAGGAATCAGGAGCCAATACAACAGAAACTGTGGATGGTCTGGATGCAACGAGAAGAATTCCGACAGCAGAGCTTGGAGAAGCATTGAAGGCAATGGAAGAAAATGCCAAGGCAGACAAAGAAGTTCCGATAGAAGAACCGGTTTTAGAAGAACCAGTTTCAGAAGAGCCAGTTTCAGAAGAGCCGGAAGAAGCTGTTTCAGAAGAACCAGAAGTTGTAGAAATGGAAGCACCAGTCATTGAACCAATCGGAAAGGAAACTCCGGAAGAAGCTCGGAATGTCAGAGAGTTAGAAGGAATTCTTCAGCATGCGGCAGAAGGACCAAAAAAGTCTATTACGACAGTTGTGAAGGGTGCGACACTTCAAGAAGCACTGGCTAATGGTGTGGCTATGGCGAGTGGAATTAATCCGGAAGACCAGAAGAAGATGGAGGAACGAGAAGAAGAACTCCGCATTGAAGGTCAGATGAAGATTGAAGACATCTTGATGGAATGGGAAGCTAAGCAGAAGGTAAATGCTGAGGCAATCGCAAAGCAAAAAGCATCCGATGAAGAACGACTTAGAAAAGAGAGAGAAGCACTGGAAGCCCGCCGTGAGGCAGAAAGACTTGAGGCAGAGAGACGCGAGGCAGAAGAAATAGCAAGACGGAAAGCAGAAGAAAAAGCCCGTCAGGAAGCAGAAGAGAAAGCACGCCGTGAAGCGGAAGAGAAAGCTCGTCTTGAAGCAGAGGAGAAGGCTCGTCGTGAAGCGGAGGAGAAGGCTCGTCTTGAGGCAGAGGAAGCAAGAAGAAAGGCATTGCTTTCTGATGATATCAGACAGCTTGTGGAAGAGCTGGAAGATCGTGTGACAGCACAGGAGAAAGAAGAGGAAAATTTTGATATAGAAGAGGAACTGGAGCTTGCAAAAGCAGAAGGGGAATCTGTTGAAGAAGAAATTGTAGATCAGTTTATTTCAGAAGAAGAGCTGGACGATATTGTGGAAGAACCTGAAGAAGAGATTGTTGAAGCAGTTTCGGAAGAAGAGGAGACGGAGGACGAGGATTCTGAGGATGAAGATGATTTCGAAGAGGAAGAGTTTGAAGACGAAGACTTTGAGGGTGAGGACGAAGAGTTTGAAGCAGAAGATGAAGTCGACGCTGTAGAAGAAATCGAAGAAGTACAAGAAGATGAAGAAATTCCGGAAACAGAAAACCAGGATGATTCGGAAGACAATTCCGAAGACGAGGAATCCGAAGAAGATGATTTTGAAGAGGAAGATGGATTCGACGAAGACGATTTTGACGAAGATGGTTTTGCAGATGAATTCCCGGAGGAAGATGAGGAAGAAGTAGAGGAATTCGATGCAGAGTGGAATGAATTCCCGGAAGATGAATCCGAGGACGAAGACGATTTCGAGGAAGAGGACGACTCCGAGGAAGAGGATGATTTCGAGGAAGAGGACGATTTCGAGGAAGAGGACGACTTCGAGGAAGAGGATGACTTCGAGGAAGAGGACGACTTCGAGGAAGAGGATGACTTCGAGGAAGAGGATGATTTCGAGGAAGAGGACGACTTCGAGGAAGAGGACGACTTCGAGGAAGAGGATGACTTTGAGGACGAAGACGACTTTGAGGAAGACGATGACTTCTATGAAGATGATTATGTAGAAGAGGACGATTACGAAGAGGATGACTTTGAGGAAGAGGACGACTTCGAGGAAGACGATTTCGAGGAAGAGGATGATTTTGAGGAAGATGATTTCGAGGAAGACGACTTTGAAGATGAGCTTCCTGAGATTCCGGATCCGGAAGACCTTGAAGGAGACTTGGAAATTGAAGAACCATCTGAGGAAGAGATTCAGCGCAGAATTAAGAAGTCAAAAGGAAGCGGAGTTCCATTTGATACCGGATTTGTTGTAACAGGAAGATATGACTTAAGTGCAACCAGTGAGATTGGACTGAAAGCCGGACTGACAGAGGAGCAGAAAAAATTATTCTCTTACTTCGTACCGGTCAGAGGAATGAGTGAACAGATTGTTGCAGTACTTGATAATGACAGACGTGCCCAGAGAGAGGGAACTTCAAGAACCGGTAACTTAATGATCATTGGCCGTAAGGGATCTGGAAAAACAGTACTTGCAGTAGATATTGTAAAAGCAATCCAGAAACAGAGAAATCTGAAACAGGGTAAAGTTGCTATTGTTACAGGTGAGTCGCTGAATAAGAAGGAACTTGGCAATATTATCCAGAAGCTTCGCGGTGGAGCAATCATCATCGAAAAGGCTGGTAAGTTGAATTCCAGAACAATCAAGGAACTGAATGCATTGATGTCAAGAAAGACCGGAGAGCTTCTCTTTGTTCTTGAAGATCAGAGAAAACCTCTGGAGAGAATTATGACAGCTAATCCGGATTTCAAAAAGAAATTCACTTCTAAGCTTGAGCTTCCGGTATTCATCAATGATGAGTTAGTAACATTTGGTCAGACTTATGCGAAGGAAAATGGATATAAGCTTGATGAAATGGGAATTCTGGCACTTTACAGCCGAATTGATGTAATGCAGCGTGAAGATCATGCGGTTACAGTTGCGGAAGTAAAAGAAATCATGGATGAAGCAATTAAACATTCACAGAAAGCAAATGTAAAGCATCTTGCAAGACGTGTATTTGGAAAATCTACGGATTCGTCAGATCGAATTATTCTGAAGGAAGAAGATTTTAAAATTTAATGATATAGTGAATGTAAGTGATGAAGCAGGGATACAATTGTAGAAAATTGTATCCCTGTTTTTGTCTGGAATCGAGTGACATAGATTGAATTTTGTGTTCCGCTAAGGTATACTTAAGATATTGAAATCCGGATGAAATGTGAGGGAAGTTTATGGAGAAAGAATGGAAAGCTTATGAAATCGGAGAATTAGATCAGTACCTTTTCGGACAGGGAAATCACTACGAAATTTATAAGAAGCTGGGTGCGCATATGGTGGACGACGAAGGGCAGGAAGGAGTTTATTTTGCTGTCTGGGCACCGAATGCGAAATCAGTGTCTGTAGTGGGGGAATTCAATGACTGGGATCGCACAAGAAACCCTATGACAAGGGCAGAATATATCGGAATTTACACATGCTTTGTACCGGGAGTAAAAGAAGGCATGATGTATAAGTTCTGCATTGAGACGATTACAGGAGAGTATCATATGAAGGCAGATCCGTATGCCAATTATGCAGAACTTCGTCCGGGTACAGCATCAAGAATAACGAATATTGAGAATTTGAAATGGACCGATAGTTCCTGGATGACTGCACGGGAAAAATGGAACCACAAAAAAGAACCAATGTCTGTATATGAGGTTCATATGGGTTCCTGGAAGAGACACCCAGACACAGAGGACGAGGGATTCTATACTTATCGTGAGTTTGCAAAAGAAATCACAAAGTATATGAAAGATATGGGATATACGCATGTGGAGATCATGGGAATCGCAGAACACCCATTTGATGGATCATGGGGATATCAGGTGACAGGATATTATGCGCCGACAAGCCGTTATGGAACACCGGAAGATTTTGCGTGGATGATCAATTATCTGCATAGAAATGGAATCGGTGTCATTATGGACTGGGTTCCGGCACATTTTCCAAAGGACGAGCATGGACTTGCCGAGTTTGACGGAACAGCAACTTACGAGTATGCAGATCCAAGAAAAGGGGAGCATCCGGACTGGGGGACGAAGATATTTGATCTTGGCAAGAATGAGGTAAGGAATTTCCTGATTGCCAATGCACTTTTCTGGGTGGAGCACTTCCATATTGATGGACTTCGCGTTGATGCAGTTGCTTCTATGCTGTACCTGGATTATGGAAAGAAAGACGGAGAATGGGTTCCGAACCAGTATGGGGGTAATGAGAACCTGGAGGCAGTAGATTTCTTCAAGCATCTGAACACAGTTGTACTTGGAAGAAATCCGGGTGCACTTATGATAGCGGAAGAGTCTACGGCATGGCCGAAGGTAACCGGAGATGTAGAAGACGGAGGTCTTGGATTTAGCCTTAAGTGGAATATGGGGTGGATGCACGACTTTACGGAATATATGAAGCTGGATCCGTATTTCAGAAAAGACAATCATCATATGATGACATTTGCCATGAGTTATGCGTACAGCGAAGATTACATTCTCGTATTGTCGCATGATGAGGTTGTCCATTTGAAATGTTCCATGATCAATAAGATGCCAGGACTTGGATTTGATAAATATGCGAACCTGAAAGCAGGATATGCATTTATGATGGGACACGCCGGAAAGAAATTGTTGTTCATGGGACAGGATTTTGCACAGCTTCGCGAGTGGTCAGAGGAACGTGAACTGGACTGGTATCTGTTGGAGGAGCCAGAGCATCAGGCAATTCAGTCATGGATGCGTGATCTACTCCACATGTATAAAAAGAAACAGGCACTTTATGAACTGGATCAGTCATGGGAAGGATTCGAGTGGGTCAATGCAGATGATGCATACAGAAGCATTTACAGTTTTATCCGCCATTCTAAAGATGGAAAGCATAACCTTCTGTTCGTGATCAACTTCACACCGATGGAAAGAGAAGACTACCGTGTAGGCGTTCCTAGAAAGAAGCAGTATAAGCTGATTCTGAACAGTGACGATGTGAAATATGGCGGAAATGGCGAGAAGAGACAGAACATTTATCATGCCGTGAAGAAAGAATGTGATGGAAGACCATATTCATTTGGATACAAATTGTCGCCGTATGGGGTAGCAGTTTTTGAATTTTAAAATATATAATAAGAGAGGCACCAGACAGCTCTAAAATCTGAGCTGATTCTCTATATTTTATGCGCTGGCTTATTGCTTGCGGATTATGCAAACTCGTCTGTGAACAGACTCAGACAGTGCATAATCTGCAAGGCCAGCTCGAAAATATAACGAGAATCACTCAATGATTTTATCACCGCCTGGTGCCACTTTTATTATGTAATTTACGCCGGGAGGTGTGGAAAGGAAGAAATAATCGAATGATAGAAATATGTAATGTTATTCGAGAACTTTTTAATTATCTACTTTATGCCGGGAGGTGTGGAAGAGAAACAGGGAGATGGAATTTGAGTATTCCATCTCCCTGCTAAAGTTATGAATTAATTTTATTCTGCGTTTGTAGAAGTGTTTGTGTTGTTATCTGTCGTGTTGTTTTCAGTTCCGATGCTGTTGCCTTCGGAGTTGTCTTCGGATTCTGCAGTGTTATCAGAAGTGTCGTTATCAGCATTGTTGTCGGTGCTGCCTGTATCGGTGTTGTTGTCCGTATTTTCTTCGACTGCGTCAGTGTTATCTGTACTATCGGAGTTGTCTGTATCATCGCCTCCGAACAAATCCTTGAAAAATCCTACGATTTTATCCCAGAGACCTTCGTCTTTTGCCTGATTTACGGCATCGTTTGCTTTGCTTTTTACGGCATCTAATGTGCTGTCGATGATTGCATCATTTCCGAGTGCTGCATCATCCGTATTGTTAATAATTCCACCGCCAGAACTATCTCCGCCAAAGAAGCCTTTGATGGAGGACCACAGGTTGCTGAAGAATCCTCCAGATTTCCCGTCCAGGTTGTCGAGAGTCTTTTTCAGTGCTTTGATATCGTAGTCGTACTGGGAAATAGATTCCATCAGACTTGTGATTTTCGCAAGCTGGTCATCGGTCAGTGTAATTCCCTGCTTATCGGCTGCGTCAGAAATCGCGTCCTGAATATCGGACGGATCAGTCAGTTTGTCTTCAATAACGGATTCTTTGACATCGTTGATCAGATCAGATGCTGTATCCTGACCGAGATCCTTGGCGAGATCACCGGTTGTTACCAGCTCTTCTGTTGCAGTTGCTTTCTGGTCTTCGGAAAGTTCTTTTCCACTGGCTTTTTCGTAAGCCATCATAATACCTGTCAGTGCACCGGTTCCGGATACTTCAATTGGAGATCCGGCAACAACGTTACAGTTCTCAACGCCGGAAGTCAAAAGTGTACTGGCGATCATAGAACTTGTTACAAATGTCAGGTTTGCGACTTTTACCTGAATTCCGCCGCTGTCTGTCGGCTCAACATAAGAACAGCTATATGTTCTTGTACCAATCTGGGATTCGGTCGCGATCCCTTCCATATATTTTCTTTCGTCTGTGTTCGTGACTTCGATCGTGTTTACCTGATCGGCGGAAGTGCCGAAGTATTTGTACATAGAAGCTTTCTGCTCGTCGGATAAGTTCGCTCCGAGAGTGACTACTTTTGCGCTGTCAGCCAGGGCAGTTACCGGCAGGCTTACAGATGCCAGAATTATTGCCAGGCTAAACGGCAGAACCCTTTTTAATTTTTTCATACTCATAATTATCCTGTGGTGTCAGACGCCACATCTCCTTTCTGTACCCCCAATAATAGCATACTTGTGTAAAAGTAAAAAGTAAAAAATTCTTAACTATTTCGAAAGATTTTGTTACGGCTTGTGTACATCTGTGGACTAAGACAGGATTTCCAGCATTCTGGATTCAAATGTGTGTTCATCCATCATTCCCCCCATGACACCGACTGACTTTTTATCTTTGAAGAGAACAAATGTCGGGACGATTTCCGGGGCGTATTCTGCGGCGAGTACTGCAGATTCTTCAATTTCGACTTCGCAGAACTTGATCTTTCCGGCGTATTTCTTTTCGATATCCTCCACGACCGGCTTCATCATGGCACATTTCCCGCACCAGATAGCGTAGAACATAACGACGACCGGGAGAGAGGTATCTTTTACTTCTATTTGAAAATTTTTTGCAGTTAAATGTAACATCAAATCAACCTTTCTGATCAGTGCCTTCGGCAGTCAGAACCGTGGTTCAGAATATCATATACTTCTTTCAGGGATTTTCTGAAACAACCGATCCACCTGTGCAGACACCGATTTCGATAAGTGTATTCAAAAAATTTTTGTCGGAAGTCTTTTTTGTTATGACAATTTCGGCTCATGGCGAACAGACTCCGAAGGCTTTCTCATTAATATTATATGCGCTGTAGCGCTAAGAAAGTCACAGCAGACATCTTCTTTTAGCAATGAGCTTGCAAATCGGGTGATCCATGGATGAAAATTTCTCTTCATATTCTGTCATAATATTTCCAACGTTCATAATTTCATCATGGTGCAGGTCATAAGTACATTCGGAAATGCCCCATGTTTCGGATTCCCCTAAAGACTCAACAGAAAAATCAAAAAGATCACGGTTATCTGTCTTGAATTCGACCTGTCCGTCCTGGACAAGCACCTTGTTGTAACGTGCAAAAAAATCCGGTGATGTGAGGCGCCTTCTTGCATGGCGGGCTTTCGGCCATGGGTCGGAGAAGTTCAGATAGATTCGGTCAACTTCATTTTCAGCGAACACATTTGCTATGTCCTGAGCGTCCATACAAATGAAGCGAATGTTTGGCAGAGTGCTTTCGTTTTCTTCTATATATATGTTTAACTTTTCCACAGCACGGAGAAGGACGCTTGTGTAGCGCTCGATTCCGATGTAGTTGATCTGTGGATTTTTCTGAGCCAGTGCCATGAGAAAACGGCCTTTTCCCATGCCGATTTCAATGTGGATCGGGTAGTCATTCTGGAATACATCAGATGCCCAGTGACCACGGAATTCTTCCGGAGTCTCGATAACCTGACTGCACTCTTTTAACACGCCTTCGGCGCGGGGTATATTTCTAAGTCGCATATATGATCTCCTTATTTGTTGTATTTTGTTATTTGCAAATTTCCCAAATCCGGGAGATTCTTGCCTTGCCTTAGTTTACAGGCTTTGGCAAAAAAAGTCAAACTCAATGGTGTATAGCGGCCATATCTATATCATATTGCCGAAAGGAATATGCGTAACGACTAAAATTTTTCTGAAAAACACAAATAATTTGTGCAAATTTTCGACGTATTAAGGAGAAGGTATATAAAAACGGGAGGAAAGTGACTAAATTTTGGACAAATGAAAAAACTCAAATAAGAGAATATGCTTAAAAAATTGTCAAATAAAGTAATTGTTAAGAAAAAAAGAAAGGATTGACATTTAAAAAACAGGAGAGTAAAGTAATCACGAAATTTGAAGAAGAAAGGGAGGGAGTCATACGGAGAAATTAACAGAGAGTCTGTTGGAAGAGCTGAATTGTGATACAGCATTTACTATTCCGTTATTCGGGGGAATTAAGATTAGTGAGTCCGTGGCGGTTACATGGATCATTATGGCTGTAGTTGTACTGCTGTGTGTCATATTCGTAAGGAATCTCAGTGTAGAGAATCCGGGGAAAGCTCAGCTTTTATTGGAATCCGCAATCGGAAAAGGAGTGGACTTCTTTGAAGATGTTATGGGCAAAGAAAACCGAAGATATATCCCATATCTTATCACGGTGCTGATCTATATCGGAATTGCCAATATCATTGGATTGTTTGGGTTTAAACCGCCGACAAAGGATCTGAATGTCACAATAGCGCTGGCTGTTATGAGTATGTGTCTGATCGAGTATTCCGGAATACATAAAAACGGATTAAAACACTGGGTCAAACATTTTGCAAAGCCGGTTCCGTTCGTCGCACCGATCATGGTACTGGAGATTGTAATCCGTCCATTGTCCTTGTGCATGCGACTGTTCGGTAATGTACTGGGAGCATTTGTAATCATGGAGCTTTTAAAAATAGTAGCTCCGGCGATTATACCAATCCCGTTTAGTTTTTATTTTGATATATTTGATGGATTCTTACAGGCTTATGTATTTGTATTTCTGACGGCGCTGTTCATGAATGAGGAACAGGAGTAAAGCCGGAAGATAAGAAGAACAGACTTAAAAGGGATTTAAGAAAACATTTTTAGACAAGAAGAAAAGGAGATTAAGATTATGTTAGTAGCAATTGGAGCAGGTATCGCAGTTTTAACAGGTTTAGGAGCAGGTATTGGTATTGGTCTTGCAACAAGCAAGGCAGTAGACGCTATCGCAAGACAGCCAGAGGCTGAGTCAAAGATCAGCAAGAACCTGATTCTTGGTTGTGCCCTTGCAGAGGCAACAGCTATTTATGGATTTATCATCGGTCTTCTGATTATCCTGATGCTGAAATAATTAGCAGTTCGTAAAGAAGCAGGAGAAAAGAAGAAAGGCAGGTGGGAAAAGGTGATAAAAGTAGATTTGAGCCTTCTCTGGACCATAATAAACCTTGTAGTCTTTTATCTATTACTGAAGAAATTCCTGTTCAAACCAGTTATGGGAATCATGGAAAAGCGTGAGCAGATGATTGCCGACGGATTGAAAAATGCAAGTGACAGACAGGAAGAGGCAGAGACTCTGAAAAAAGAGTATGAGTCAGCTCTTTCCGGTGCAAAAGAGGAATCGGTTAAAATCGTTGAAAATGCCCGTGTAGAGGCTAAGAGACAGTCAGATGAGATTCTTGCAGATGCGGACAGAAGAGCAGATGCCACGATTGAACGTGCCAGAAAGACCATCGAGACTGAGCGAAAGCAGGCATTGGATGGCGTTGAGACACAGATTGCAGGACTTGCAATGCAGGCAGCCAGAAAGATTGTAGATGAAGAGACAAGAAAACAAGGAAATCAGGCGATTTATGATCAGTTTTTGGAAAGCGTAGGTGACGCTCATGACGGCAAAGACGAGTAATACAGTAAAGTTCGTTCAGCCGGCAGCAAAGCGCTATGCAAGAGTTCTGTACGAACTGGAAATTCCGAAAGCAGATATTGAGAAAACAAAAGAAATCTTCTGTCAGGTACCGGAAGTATATGAAGTACTGTTAAATCCGGTAATTACGGCAAAGAACAAATACAGTGTTATCGAACAGATATTTCCAAAGTCTATTTGTAATTTCCTGAAGGTAACATGCGAGAACCAGAGAATGGGCATGCTTTGGGACATTTTCGAAAGCTATGATAAATATTGTGAGGAGCAGCAGCAAGTTATGACTGCGACTTTAATATGTGTAGACGAGCCAGACGAAGAGCAGGCTGAGAAGATGAAAACATTTATTATGGATAAATATCATAAATCGAAGGTAAATCTGGAGGTCGAAAAAGACCCGTCACTGCTTGGAGGATTTATCCTGAGAGCGGGCAGTGATGAATATGACTGGAGCATTCGTGGAAGAATGAACCGGTTAGAACAAAAATTGACCTGGAGGTGAACGTAAGTGAGTTCAATCAATTCAGATGAAATTATTTCAATTCTGAAAAGTGAAATAGAGAATTTTGATGAGATCAGTAAAGACAGCGAAGTCGGAACTGTTGTAACAGTCGGAGACGGAATCGCTACCATTTACGGAATCGATCATGCAATGTACGGCGAGATCGTTACCTTCGAAAATGGTCTGAAGGGTATGGTACAGGATATCCAGAAAGACGAGATCGGATGTATCTTATTTGGATCAGATACAGGAATCAAAGAAGGAACAAAGGTTGCACGTACAAAGAAAAAAGCCGGAATCCCGGTAGGAGATAAATTTATCGGAAGAGTTATCAATGCCCTTGGTGCACCAATCGACGGTGCCGGAGAGATTGAGGCAGATGATTATCGCCCGATTGAAAATGAAGCACCTGGAATCATTGACAGAAAATCCGTCAGCGTTCCTATGGAGACAGGAATCCTTTCTATTGATTCCATGTTCCCGATCGGACGTGGACAGAGAGAGCTGATCATCGGTGACAGACAGACTGGTAAGACATCTATCGCAACAGATACAATTTTGAACCAGAATGGAAACGGAGTGATCTGTATCTATGTTGCCATCGGTCAGAAGGCATCAACGATTTCAAAAGTTGTAAATACATTTAAGACATCAGGAGCTATGGATCACACCATCGTATTAGCATCAACAGCAAGCGACTGTGCGCCGCTTCAGTACATTGCTCCTTATGCGGGAACTGCACTGGCAGAGTATTTTATGTACAAAGGAAAAGATGTACTGATCGTTTATGATGATCTTTCCAAACACGCAGTTGCGTACCGTGCATTGTCACTGTTACTTGGAAGATCTCCTGGACGTGAGGCTTATCCTGGAGACGTATTCTATCTGCATTCAAGACTTCTGGAGCGTTCCAGCCGTCTGAGTGAGGAAAAAGGTGGCGGATCTATCACGGCTCTTCCAATCATCGAGACACAGGCCGGAGATGTATCTGCATATATTCCGACAAACGTTATTTCCATCACAGATGGACAGATTTTCCTGGAAAGCAGTTTGTTCTTCTCAGGAATGCGTCCGGCGGTCAACGTAGGATTGTCTGTATCTCGTGTAGGTGGAGATGCACAGACAAAGGCTATGAAGAAGGCAGCAGGAAGTCTTCGTATCGATCTGGCCCAGTATCGTGAGATGGAAGTCTTCACACAGTTCAGTTCAGACCTTGATGATGCAACGAAAGAACAGCTGGAATATGGCAGCGGACTGATGGAGCTTCTGAAGCAGCCGCTTGGAAAACCAATGTCACTGGCAGATAAAGTTATTACACTTTGTGCTGCAAGACATAAAGTCATGCTTGGAATTCCAACTGCAAAAGTAAAAGGATTCCAGATGGATATGTTAAGTTACTTTGCAAGTGCACATCCGGAAATCGCAAGAGAAATCGAGGAGACAAAGGATCTGTCTAAAGAGTTATCCCAGAAGATCGTGGAGATTGCAGAGGAATTCAAAAAGAGCAGGTGTTAATGTATGGCAAATATCAGAGAAATACAGACACGAATTAACAGTGTAAAAGATACGATGAAAATCACCAATGCCATGTACCTGATCTCTTCTACAAAAATGCGTCAGGCCAGAAAAAAACTAGCAGATGCAGAGCCGTATTTTTATAAATTGCAGGCTGAGATTGCCAGAATCCTGCGTCATATGCCGGAGGTGAGCAACCAGTATTTTGACAGTAGGGAAGAAATTCCGAAAGAAGAACGGAAAATCGGATCTGTAGTTATTACCGGTGATAAAGGACTGGCAGGAGCTTACAATCACAATGTAGAAAAAGCAGAAGAGGAAATCATGAAAATGCCGGGACACCACAAATTGTTTGTCGTAGGTGAGCTTGGAAGACATTATTTTGTAAGTCAGGGACATGAGATTGAACAAAATTTCCAATATACTGTGCAGAAACCGAACCTGAGCAGAGCCAGAATTATTTCTGAGACATTGATGGAACAGTTTAATAATGGCGAGCTGGACGAAGTGTATGTTGTCTATACGCGAATGGAGAATTCTATGGTATCTGAGGTGGAGACTGTAAAGCTGCTTCCGCTTGAGAGAAGTGCATTCGGAGAGGACAGCATTCCGGCAAACTTAAGGCGTGAGGCGATTCAGTTATATCCGTCTGTCGAGAGCGTCATGGACAATATCGTACCGAATTATGTAACCGGAATGATTTACGGTTGTTTGGTCGAGGCGTATGCAAGTGAGCATAATGCCAGAATGACGGCTATGAAGTCAGCGACAGACAGTGCTGAGGCAATTATCAAAGATTTGTCTATTGCTTATAACCGGGCAAGACAGGCAGCCATTACGCAGGAAATCACAGAGGTATGCGCAGGTGCGAAGGCACAGAAACGGAAAAGGAAGTGAGAACAGATATGAATAAAGGACGAATTGTACAGGTCATGGGTCCTGTTGTCGATGTTTTATTTGAAGACGGAGAGCTTCCGAATATCAAAGATGCCCTTGAGGTAGATAACGGAGACAAGACTTGTATTATGGAAGTTGCACAGCATCTGGGAAACAGCGAAGTACGTTGTCTGATGCTGGCTGCAAGTGAAGGACTTCACAAAGATATGGAAGTCCGTGCAACTGGAAGCGGTATCAAAGTTCCAGTTGGAGATCAGACACTTGGACGTCTGTTCAATGTGCTTGGTCAGACCATCGATGATGGAAAAGAAATAGAGAAAGATGCAGAGCGCTGGGAAATCCACAGACAGGCGCCTACATTTGAAGAGCAGAGTCCTGCTGTCGAGATTCTTGAGACAGGTATCAAGGTCATCGACCTTCTTGCACCATATGCAAAAGGTGGTAAGATTGGTCTGTTCGGAGGAGCCGGAGTTGGTAAGACTGTACTGATTCAGGAGCTGATCCGAAATGTAGCAACAGAGCATGGTGGATATTCTATCTTTACAGGTGTCGGAGAGCGTTCCCGTGAAGGAAATGACCTCTGGACAGAGATGAAAGCATCTGGTGTACTTGAGAAGACCGCTTTGGTATTTGGTCAGATGAACGAGCCGCCTGGAGCTCGTATGCGTGTCGCTGAGACAGGACTTACAATGGCTGAGTATTTCCGTGACAAAGAACATCAGAATGTACTGCTCTTTATTGATAACATTTTCCGATTCACACAGGCTGGATCTGAAGTTTCCGCCCTGCTTGGACGTATGCCATCAGCCGTAGGTTATCAGCCGACACTGGCAACAGAAATGGGTGAATTACAGGAGCGTATTGCTTCTACAAAGAATGGTTCTGTCACGTCCGTTCAGGCAGTCTATGTACCGGCCGACGACTTAACAGACCCTGCACCGGCAACAACATTTGCACATCTGGATGCAACAACCGTACTTTCACGTAAGGTCGTTGAGCAGGGAATTTATCCGGCTGTGGATCCGTTGGAGTCTAACTCACGTATCCTGGAGGCAGACATCGTAGGTGAAGAGCATTATAAAGTAGCCAACCAGGTAACAGAGATTCTTCAGAAGTACAAAGAACTTCAGGACATCATCGCCATTCTTGGTATGGAAGAGCTGTCCGATGAAGATAAAGCAACGGTTATGAGAGCAAGAAAGATTCAGAAATTCCTGTCACAGCCATTCTTCGTAGCTGAGACATTTACAGGAATTCCTGGAAAATACGTATCACTGAAAGAGACAATCCGTGGATTCAAAATGATCATCGACGGAGAAATGGATGAATATCCGGAGGCAGCCTTCTTCAATGTCGGAACGATTGACGAAGTTATCGAGAAAGCAAAGACACTGAAAGACGGAGAGTAAGAGGTGCGTAAACTATGAAAACATTTTGGTTGAAAGTCATAGCCAGTGACCGCGTGGCGTATAACGGACGATGCCAGAAGGTGATCGTACCTGCAGCCGACGGCGGTCAGATGGGAATTCTGGCAGATCATGAGAACATGGTCATAGCAATCGAAGTCGGTGAAGCGAAGATGCAGATGGAAGACGGAACGTGGGAGACACTTGCCGTTGGAACCGGATTCCTTGAGGTTGTTAACAACCGTGTTACCATGCTGGTACAGACCGCTGAAAAACCGGAAGAAATTGACGCCAGAAGAGCAGAAGAACGGCGTGAAGTCATGGAAGAAAAACTTCGTCAGAAGCAGAGTATCCAGGAGTACTATCACACAAAAGCATCCCTGGCAAGAGCCATGAACCGGTTGAAAGTGTCAAGGGAGAAGAATACGAGGATATAATGATGCCAGGGTTGTGGGAGTGCAAAGCACGGAGCAATCCGTGGGCATCATGTAGATACAATAAAAAGAAGTACAGTTCATTGTTTTCAGATGTGATGAATTTCGCAGATTTTGCTGCGCTATCTATTAAAATCTGTACGTGCAAACTCGCCTGAGGAACGGCTCAGACAGCGCACTCCCAGATTTAATGATGCTCGCAAAATGCTGGAAATTACATCAATCATCTGAGAAACAGTGGACTGTACTTTTTTTGTGTGGATGTGGTAAAATAGATGTCTATGCGCTGGAAGAGGACGACATTGTTTATGATGCAGAACCTCAGAAGACGAATACAAAGAATTTTCCAAAGCGAAGCAGATTATATCAGGGATTAATAGATAGTAATTTACTTCCGCTAGGGTCTATAGATTTTAATGCGTTAAATACAGTGAAAGAATTGGAGAAAAATACATGAATTTCATGCATGAGAAAATCAAAACTCTCAGAGGTAATTATAACTTCTGAGAGTTTTAATTTGTGTAATAGCTTTCTAAGTGGAAGCATAAATGTAAAAAGTGCGGAAACATGGTAAAATAGTCATATAAAAAATGCGGAAACGTGGTAAAACTGCAAAATAAAAAATGCGGAAATGTCAAAAGAGAGCGGAATCACTGTATTTTCTCAGGAATCGGGAGACGGAGTTTCCGTGTATAGTACGGCGGGATTTGGACTTTACGGTATCGATGTCTTCGTAGAAGCAAAGAATGAGGAGCAGGCCAGGGAGCTTATAGCCCCTGAAATTCTTTAATGGTTGCTACTGCCAGTACAACGGTTCCAATTGCACATACAATATATACAATTCCGACTACGATAGAGCTTTTCTTTGCGCGCTTCCATTTTACGGCTGCAAGGTACATGGCACTTAAGACATCTGCCAGGAAGAAGAGCTGCAGGATACCATGCAGGATGGCCGTTCCGAGGCTGATTTTTCCGGCTTTATAAGTCATGCGGATTACCTGCAGGGCGTAAAATGAGCCCGGAAGGATTGTGAGCCAGAATCCGATGACAGTGAAAAATATCATAACACTCATGATTGGGAGCATAAGTGGTATAATCAGACCTCCGGTCATGAATGTCAGTGCTGCACCTGCGAAAAAATATAGGGTGAACAGCAGAATAAAGTCGTATAGGAAAAACGCAACAAGCCCGTACTTATGTATGAGCATGCGGTTTATAAGAGCAGTGGAATCACCTTCCTCATAGGAAGAAAAAGATTTCCAGATATTTAGGATTCCAAGAATATAAAGCACCATAATGTAAATAATAGCAGGCAGGTTTGACAGAAAAAATCCTAATTCCGTAGTGAGAGCGGAGGCATCATATGGAATCGCATCGAGTACATGGTTTTGGAATATAAAATTCGGAAGAGCAAGTACTGGAATCAAGGATAGTATGATTACATATGCAATTGCCAGTTTGTCAGCGGACTTTTTCATGTGCATCGGCTCCTTTCGGGGAATTTTGAGTTGTTTTCTAAGTTTCATTATAATTTTCTGACGGTATAAAATCAAGTTTGTTATTAGTTTAATAGTTTTGAAAGGTAAATTTATTTTATAGCCTGCCGATTTTGTGATTTCACATATTTACACATTTCTTATAAATTTAGGAAAGTTATCCACATTGAATGATTACACTGAGTCCATCTCTAAAAAAAGTGTATAAATTTGTGTTTTCTTCTTGTCAGGCATCATCTTCTTTGCTAAGATTAAATCAGTTTAGAACTGCTCTATGCAGCTCCACTTTTATATCTTCTGTTTTCGTTAGTTGCTGGCCAAAGCTTGATAACAATTCAGGAGATATATTTTTTTGCAGTTTTTTTATTTCATTTTTCTTTAGGTAATAATATTCATAAAGCTGCTTTATGAAATCTGCTATCTGCTCCATCAGGTAATGATTCTTTTGTGCCTGTTCATTCCAGCTGCAACGGATCCAGTCTCTCCCAAAATTCATTTTCCGTAACACCATGGGGAAGATACTCTTTTCTGGAATCTCTCATGAAAGAATATAGATTTTACACGACTTATTTATCATTAAACTGCCGCGTCATTTCCTGCATGCTTGAAATTCCACCTATGCATTTATAGTATAAAGTCGCAAGCATAGTTTTTACAGAATAATCGATATAACTTTGGTTGCGCGGATCGTTTACCTCACTAAATTTTTAAAATAATTCAGGATAATATTTATTTTGAATCTTATTGCATTCAACAACTGGATTCTTTTCCAGTTTTCTCTTGGCTCTTTCCTGTTCTCTGCTCATTTTTCATTCTTTGCGATAAAGTTTCTCTTTTATTTTACCTTATTGCAAAGAAATTAACTTATTTTTTTAGCACTATTAGTGCGAATTATTTTTACCTTTCAAAACTGTCAAGAAAATCACGTCGTTGACAAATGTATGTATTTATGCAATAATATTTTTGATTGTAGGCAATGAACATATGTAAGTACAGAAGATGTAGTGAAGCAGAGATGAAGTGTCACCGGCTGAGAGCATTTCACGCGAACCTTTTGGAAATTTCAGTATGGGAGTCTTCCGATGAAAAGCATTTGCCTGGCAGATGCGCTAAGTTGGATGTTCGTGTAGCAGATCGAATACACATAAAAGAGTGCAGAGTTATAAAGACTCTGAAATAGGGTGGTACCGCGAGTAACATCGTCCCTTGTTAATCACAAGTGGCGGTGCTTTTTTTATTTTCAATAAAAAAAGCCTCCGGCAGGAAGCGCACTGCGTCATATGGAAATATGCCACACTTTCAAAATATGAAGTATTTTGAAAGTTGACTCTGATACAGACATGTAAAAAGTACGCTGATATTTAATGATATTTAAATGGTAGAAAGGGGAATTAGAATGAAGGATAAAATCAACAGTATTTTATCAGAAGTGAAAACTAAGATTTCTGAAGCAGCAAATGAAAATGAACTGCAGAATGTGAAGAATGCATATGTTGGAAAACAGGGTGCGTTAAGTATGTTAATGAAGGAGATGCCGAAGCTTGACGCAGCGCTTCGCCCGGAGATGGGAAAGGTGCTCAACCAGGCTAAGAATCAGGTGACGGAGCTGATCAACTCTAAGAGAACAGAGCTGAAGCTGAAAGCTTCTGAGGTTTCACCGGACTTTGATTGTTCTGTACCGGGAATCCTGCCGCCGAACGGAGGACTTCATCCGATCACACAGATGTGCTATGACCTGAACGATGCATTCCGTTCTATGGGATTTGAGATTTTCCAGGAGGACGACATCACAAGTGAGTTATATGCATTTGATAAACTGAACTTCCCTCCGAATCATCCGGCAAGAGAGAGTATGGACACATACTGGCTGGAGGGTCATGACAGTGGAAGCACAAATGAAAAGCTTTGCCTGAGACCACATTTGACAGGAGGAAGTGTCCGTTACATGCAGACACATAAACCGCCGTATCGTTTTGTATATCCGGGACGTGTATATCGTAACGAGACAACAGATTCACATCATGAGAGAGCATTTTTCCAGTATGAGGCTCTGATCGTGGATAAGGATATCAAGTTCACAGACGGAAAAGTTATGATCCAGAGCATTTTAAGTAAAGTATTCGGAAGAGACGTTCCGGTAAGAATGCGTTCCGGTTTCTTCCCATTTGTAGAGCCAGGATTTGAGATCGACATGGAGTGTCAGGTGTGCGGCGGAAAAGGCTGCAGCGTATGTAAACATGTGGGCTGGATCGAGGTTATGCCGGGTGGATCACCACATCCAAATGTACTTCGTGCAGCAGGACTGGATCCGGATGAGTACACAGGTTTCTATGTAAACATTGGTCTGGACAGACTGGTCATGATGCGTTACGGCGTGGATGACGTAAGATTGTTCCACAGTGGCGATTTAAGATTCCTGAGACAGTTCAGATAAGCGGAGGAGAATAAAGATGAAATTATCATTATCATGGATTAAAGATTTTGTAAATATCCCTGAAGATATGGATATGAAACAGCTTGCATATGATCTGACTATGGATACTGTTGAGGTTGAGGACGTCGAGTACCTGGCAGACCGTTTTGACCATATGGTAGTAGGTGTGATCGAGGATATCGAGCCACATCCAAATGCAGACAAACTTCGTGTCTGCAAAGTAGACATCGGTGACGGTGAAATCAAAGACATCGTCTGCGGTGGTATCAATCTGGAAAAGGGTATGCGTGTTGCCGTATCCTGCCCGGGAGCAATTGTCCGCTGGCATGGAGAGGGAGAGCCTGTTGAGATCAAGAAGTCTAAACTTCGCGGCGTGGCTTCCTACGGAATGATCTGTGCATCTGATGAGATCGGACTGGGAGATCTCTTCCCGGCATCTCAGGAAGCAGAGATTCTTGACCTGTCCGCATTTGACGTACCGGCAGGAACAACTCTGGCAGATGCATTGGATCTGAATGATGTTCTTCTTGAGATTGATAATAAATCAATGACAAACAGACCGGATCTGTGGGGACACTATGGTATCGCCCGCGAGATCGCAGCATTATACAATCTGCCATTAGCTGAGATCAAGCCATTTGATACAGATGTACAGTCTGATTTTAATGTAGAGATTGCTGATCCAGACAGATGTCCAAGATATATCGGAGTAGAAATGTCTGGTGTAAATGTAAAAGAGGCGCCATACCAGATGCAGAATAGAATTTGGAAGGTTGGTATGCGTCCAATCAATGCATTGGTTGACATTACAAACTATGTGATGCTCGCAACTGGTAACCCGACACATGCATTTGACGCAGATAACATTTCTGATCACATCGTTGTAAGACATGCAGCAGAAAATGAGAAGTTACTTCTTCTGAACGACAAAGAGCTTTCTCTTTGTACAGATGACCTTGTAATTACAGATTCCGAGGGACCTGTTGCACTGGCCGGTGTTATGGGTGGAGCAAAGGATTCTATCCTGCCTAAGACAGAGCGTGTCATTCTTGAGGTCGCAAACTTTGAAGCAGCAGGAATCAGAAGAACTGCACTTCGTTATGATAACCGTACGGAAGCTTCTTCAAGATATGAAAAAGCTATCGATCCTGAGAGATGCGACCAGGCACTTGCACTTTCCATGCAGTATTTCAAAGAGCTGTATCCGGAAATGAAAGTGACAGGTTACTGTGATAAATATGTGAAGAAACTCAAGAGAGCTGAGATTGATGTAAACCTTGTATGGCTTGAGAAGAGACTTGGAAAGCATCTGACAAATGATGAGATCCAGGGCAAGCTTGAGAAACTTGGATTTGATGTACAGATCAATGGGGAGGACATGCACGTTATCGCTCCGACATGGCGTTCTACAGGTGACATTTCCATTAAAGATGATGTAATGGAAGAAGTTGCCAGAATGTATGGATACGACAATTTCGAGCCAACATCATTTACAACAACATTTGACAGTGCAATCAATCAGAAAGATCAGGATCTTGTAAGAAATATGAAAGAGTTCCTTGCAATTCGTTGTGGAATGCAGGAAATCTACACATATCCTTGGGTAAATGATGTATATCTGAATGCAATTATGCAGACGACAGAAGGAATGCTTCGTCTTTCAACACCACCGGCACCGGATCTCAGTTACCTGCGTGCTTCTCTGCTTCCGAACATTTGCGAGGCAGTTGCAAAGAATGAGCGTTACTTCAATGATTTCTCAATCTTTGAGGAAGCTCAGGTATTCCATGATGCGAACTATACTTCACCATACGACAAGTCTGAGTTACTGCCAGAGCAGCGCCGCCACATTGCCGGAGCATTTGCAAGCAGTGTGAAAGATGTGAAAGAACTCTTCCAGGAAGCAAAAGGTGTTCTGGAGTATATGCCACGTTATACACATCAGGCAGCATTTGAGTTCAGAAAAGAAGAGAAACCAGTATGGGCTGACAATGTAGTATGGCTCAACATTTACCGTGGAGATGAGAAGATTGGTGATATGGGACTTCTGGCTAAGAAGGCATCTATGGACTGCGGAATCAAGAACTTGTCCGTAATGCTCTTTGAATTAGATGTTCTGAAACTGAAACCACTCATTTCCAGAACCAACAAATTCACTCACCTTGCAGCATATCCGGAGAACGAGTATGACATTTCCATGCTCTTTGACTCCAATGCAGTATGGAGTGATATGCATGAGGCAATTCTCGGCAAGAAAAAAGCCAGCGAGTTCCTTAAGAAAGCAGATTTCGTAGACGAGTACCGTGGAAAACAAATCCCACAGGGCAAGAAATCTGTAACAATCAGACTGACCATCGGCTCTAATGAGAAGACACTGACTTCCCAGGAGATTGAAAATGTAGCAAATCAGGTTATGAAGAAGCTGCAGAAGAAGATGGGAGCAGAGCTGAGAACTCAGTAAATGGAATAACTTAACATAATTAATCCAGCTATTAATGTCACGATATGATTTGTTTTCTGATTTTCATACGCCACCTATTTTAGTCTGACAGTGCAAACTCGCCGATAAATCGGCTCAGACAGTACACTGTACAGACTAAGTTAGGCGTAAGAAAATCTGGAAAATAAAATCAATTATCGTGACATCAGCAGCTGGATTTTATTATGTGCGAAGTTATTGGAAGGCGGAAGGAGAGCGGGGGATTGGTAGGAGAAAGTGTCTGGTCAGCATAGAGTGGTGGAATACGAGAGTGTATATAAAGAAGAAGTGCGGTTCCGCATCGCATCTTTAAATTAACTATTGTATTTGATTCATATTTATGCTATTCTGAGTCCACGCAGATGGCGATTCTTGTTATCTGCAAAAGGTATCTATTTAATTTCATTCATTTCGGAGGCTCAGAGTATCGGGTGTTATTCCAAAGTGATGAACGTGTGACAAGTGAATATAGGCTGGGAAGGGAACCTGGTGCGGCACAGGATGTTATTTGAAGATTAGCATTTCCAACTGGAATATACTATTAATATATGATAAAATATCTATAGATAATCTTTTCTCAGACTATAGGAAGTTGTCGGAGAGGAGAGTATATGTCAAAAAGAACAGGAATTAAAGTACAAGAGAACCGCACGGATGACGATTTTATCATGCTTCCGACCGTAGATTTTTGTTTCAAAGAACTGATGAGAAATGAAAAGGTGCGAAAAGGAATTATTGCAGTATTGTTGGGAGTAAGACCAGAAGAAATCAAGGAGACTAGACTGTTGCCGACCATACTCAGAAAAGAGTACGAAGACGATAAATATGGAATTTTGGATGTGCGGGTTGAAATGCATTCATGTCAGTATTCTGGATTTTGTACATTTCCCAGAGGATAACAGGTACTATAGAAAAATTACATTTTGCGATACAAAAACGGGAGAGATTTATACAGATATCATGGAGATTCATGTGTTGGAATTGGGAAAGTTACCACCGGAAGATCAGAACGAAGAAGGAATCATAAGGTGGATGCGATTTCTCAATGCCAAGAGCCGGAAGGAGTTAAAAGAGATGGCAAAGCAGGACGAGTATTTTGGAGAAGCGTATGAAGAACTGGACAGACTCAGTGCGGACGAGAAGAAACGTCTGGAGTATGAGACGAGATTGAAGTATAAAAGGGATAAGTATGCACAGCTCCATTATGCGACCAGGATTGGAAGAGAAGAAGGCGAACGGATTGGAAGAGAAGAAGGTGAACGGATTGGAAGAGAAGAAGGCGAACGGATTGGAAGAGAAGAAGGTAAGAGTGAAATGATTCGTTCCATGTGGAAGGCAGGGGTTTCGGAAGAACAGATTGCGTCAATTGCACAGAAGACAGTGGAAGAAGTGAGAAAATTGTGTAAATAATTTTGGGACAGGAAGAACTGGCGAGCACAGTTAATATAGCCTCCGGCAGGATTGCAGAAGGTGAGTATCTTGCGGTTATACAACATGAATCGAACCGCTTAGTATATACAAAAATAGTTTTGTGATTTTTACTAATGAAATATCCATACACTTTGGTGGGAATGTGTAAAAATTACACAAAAATCGGCACAACTTACTTGACAATTGTGCAATTTGGAGACTATAGTTAAATATAAACGTTCTGATTTAGAGCTATTTTCCAAAATATTTCATATTATAGAAAACTGTTAGAATTTCAGTATATTTTTTGAGAAATCATTAAAAAAGTGCGAGTTTTTTAGAGAGTTCTGTGATGATATGTGGCTTTGGTCAGACAGATAACAAGAAGGGGGCGGCTTATGAAATCTGTGATTGAAAGACTGGATGATATTGAGAACACTGCGCGCAGTATTGTGGCGAAGGCAGAAGAAGATAAGAGTCAGGTTGAGCAGGAGATTCAGGCGCAGAGAGATCAGTTTGATAAAGAACTGGATGAGAAGACGCAGGCAGAACTTACCAGAATCCGGGAAGATGGAAAGCGGCAGGTCGATGAACTCCTGAAGAGTCAGCGTGAGAAGAATCACGAGACAGTTCAGACATTGGAAAAGGAATATGAGACGGCTCATGCAGTTTATGCAGAAGGTATTTTGCGTCATATAATAGAAGTGTAATATAAGATGCCAGTGGGAGCGTGAAGCGAGGAGTAAACCACAGGTATCAGAATTTCAGACATTTCAAAAAGAAATATAGCGAGGAAGAGAACAATGGGCAATGTGATGGCATACAGCGGACTTACGACGAAGATCCGCGCAATGCAGGCAAAGCTTCTTACACAGGCTGACTATGAGACTATTTCCGGTTTTACGGATGTTGTGCAGGTGGTGGAATTTCTGAAGACGAAACCGGCCTACGCAGTCTATATGGATCAGTTGGAACTGGCGCATCTTCATCGAGGTGATATTGAGAAGATGTTGTATCAGTCTCTGTATAATGATTACACAAGAATCTTCCGGTTTGCGGGAATCGACCAGAAGAAATTTCTGAAGATTTACTGGAAGAAGTATGAAGTCAGTGTGATCAACTATTGTCTGAGAATCGTATTTAACCATTATGACAAGCCTTATGACCTGGATTATAAGAAGGAATTTTTTGATAAATACTCAAAACTTTCTATTGATAAGTTGATAACTTCCACAAATATCGACGAACTTGTGGATAACTTACGGGGCAGTGAGTATTATGAAGCATTAAAACCAATCCGGGATTCCGGGGCAGCGACATTATTTGACTACGATCAGGCACTGGAGCTTTACTATTTTACAAATTATTGGAGGCGGGGAAGAAAGGTATTCTCCGGAAAATCCAGAGAGCGTTTTTCAAGAGATGTGGGAATCAAGATGGATCTCATGAACATTCAATGGGTGTACCGTGCGAAGCAGTATTATCACATGCTTCCGGCAGAAATCTATGCACTGACGCTTCCATATCATTTTCACTTAAGTACGGAAGAATTTAAGGCAATCGTGGAAGCACCGAATGTAGAAGAGATGAAAAAGCAGATTGAGAATACTTACTATGGAACACATGTCCACATGAAAGAGGGACAGTCCATAGAAAAGAGTATCAAAGATATTTTACGGGATCTCTACATATCTGACAGGCAGAAGGATCCTTACTCCGATGCAACGATGCATGCATTTTTATTCTTGAAGGAGCAGGAAATTGACAAGTTGACGACAGCGTTAGAGTGTATCCGTTATGGACTGACCAGACAGGAGATATTGACATACTTGGGAGGTGAGAGCAAGTGATTGTAAAAATGAGATTCTTAAATATCAGCGGTCCGAGAGATGACATCGACCGGGTATGCGAGAAATATCTGTCAAAATATGAGATGCAGATTGAAAATGCGGTGACAGAACTTAAGACAACGGAAAATATCATGCCGTTCGTGGAAGTGAACCCGTACAGAGATCCGCTTGCAAAGGCAGAGCAGTTCGCACAGCTTCTGCCGGAGGACAGGGAAATTCGGGCAGATCTGTCAGGATCAAAGGATGATATGCTGGCGCTGATCCGGGATCTGAATCATGATTATCTGGAACTTGTGGAAGACAGAGAAAGGCTGAAGCTCAAGAAGGAAGAATTGCTTGGAAAGGAAAATGTCCTGAAACCATTTTCTGCGTTGAAAGTGGATGTTCATAAAGCATTGCAGTATCAGTACATGCAGGTACGGTTCGGACGCATTTCGCTTGACTATTACAGACGTCTTGAAAAATATCTGGCCGACAGTCTGAATGCCATATTTCTGGAGGCTGGAAAAGACAAAGGTTTTGTCTATGGCTGTTACATAGCGGCAAATGCAGATATTGCGAAAGCGGATAACACATTCCGGGCACTGCACTTTGAAAGAATTGACGTGACAGATGCTTACATCGGAACTCCTAAAGAAGCGTGTGAGAAGCTGGATCAGGATATTGAAGCAGTGCAAAAAGATATTGACGCAGATGAGGATAAGATTACAGCACTTATGAAACGTAATGCAGCCAAGCTTCTGGGAGCGAGAAAGAGACTGCAGGAGCTTGCGGACAACTTTGATATCCGTAAATTTGCAGCGAGAGTGACCAGTGAGGATGAGAGGGATGAGTTCTATATCTTATGTGGCTGGATGAGTGAAAAGGATGTAGATGCGCTTCTTGCTGAGACCCAGGATGACGATAAGATCAGTATCATGGTCGAAGATGAGCGTGACCAGTATTTTGGTGATCCTCCGACAAAGCTTGAGAACCCGAAGGTATTTAAACCATTTGAAATGTTTATCAAGATGTACGGACTTCCGGCTCACGATGAGATGGACCCGACCATGTTCGTGGCACTGACCTATACATTTATATTCGGAGCCATGTTCGGAGATCTTGGCCAGGGCTTCTGCCTCTTTGCAATTGGCGGAATCCTGTATCTGACAAAGAAGATCAATCTGGCAGGAATTATTTCCATTGCAGGTATTTTTTCCATGTTCTTCGGATTTATGTTCGGAAGCGTATTTGGATTTGAAGATATTATTGAAGCCCGCTGGTTAAGGCCTGTATCGGCAATGACGAATCTGCCGTTTATCGGGCAGCTTAACACTGTATTCGTCGTTGCCATTGCATTTGGTATGGCACTGAATATTCTGGTGATGATCTTCAATATTATCAATTCGGCGAAAGCCCACGATAAGGAAAATATGTTATTCTCCACCAATGGTGTGGCAGGACTTGTATTTTATGGATTCCTGGTACTGACAGTAGTACTTTATATGACCGGACACAAGACTCCGGGAAATGTAATGCTTGTGATTTTCCTTGGAATTCCGGTGCTCCTCTTTGTATTTAAAGAGCCACTTGGAAATCTGGTAGAGAAACGTCATAAGAAAATGGAAGGCGGCAAGGTCATGTTCTTTGTACAGGCATTTTTTGAATTGTTCGAGACCATGTTAAGCTACTTCTCCAATACCATTTCTTATGTGCGTATCGGAGCATTTGCAGTGAGCCATGCGGCAATGATGGAAGTTGTACTGATGCTCTCCGGAGCGAGTGCGGGAAGCACGAACTGGATCATATTTGTTATCGGTAATATCATAGTCTGTGGACTGGAAGGACTGGTAGTTGGTATCCAGGTTCTGCGTCTGGAATATTACGAGATGTTCAGCCGTTTTTATAAAGGAACAGGAAGAGAATTCAAACCATTTCATAAACAGAGCGAGTAGGAGGAAGAAGTCATGACATTAACTGTAAAATTATTACTGGTGGTAGCACTGGTACTTGGAATTATCGTACCATTTGGATATTTCCTTAAGGGAGAGAGAAGTAAGAAACGTTACAAACGTGCACTTGGAGCAAATGTTGTCTTTTATTTTGGAGCATTTGCCATCGCAGCAATCATGTTATTTTCCGGAGATCCGGTATACGCTGCAGAGACAACAGCAGCCGCTTCAAATGCAACTGGATTTGGTTATATCGCAGCCGCACTGTCAACCGGTCTTTCCTGTGTCGGTGGCGGTATTGCCGTAGCAAGTGCAGCAAGTGCCGCTCTTGGAGCAATCAGCGAGGACTCCAGCGCACTTGGTAAGTCACTGATCTTCGTAGGACTGGCAGAAGGTGTGTGTCTGTATGGACTGATCATCTCCTTCATGATCCTCGGTAAATTATAAGATGAAAATGTATCTGATCAGTGATAATGTCGATACTCTGACGGGACTGAGACTGGCGGGCGTAGATGGAGTCGTTGTACATGAAAGAAACGAACTGCGTGAAGAATTAGAAAATGCTATGAATGACAAAGAAGTTGGTGTCATTCTGCTGACTGAGCGGTTCGGACGGGAGTTCCCGGATCTTATCAACGAGATTAAGTTACAGCGGACCATGCCGCTTTTGATCGAGATTCCGGACAGACACGGAACCGGACGTAAAAAAGACTTTATCACATCGTATGTGAATGAGGCTATAGGATTAAAACTATAGGAAGCAGGTGATTGTGTGACAGTAGATGAGAAGATAACAAGACTGCAGGAATCTGCAATGCAGGAGGCAAGAAGCAAAGGGAATGCGATTGTGGAACAGCATAAGAAGGCGCTTACCCATGTCTTTGAGCAACATAAAGCAGAGGCACTGATACAGGCAGACACAAGAATCAAGGCTGAAAAGACCAGCGTGAAGCAGCAGCTTGGTATGGCGAATTCAAAGGCTGCGCTGGAACTTAAGCGAGAGCTTGGAGCTGCCCAGAAGCGTTTGAAAAAGCAGCTTTTTAAAGAAGTCGAAGAAAAACTGTCTGTATATATGAAGACGGAAAAATATCAGGATCTTCTGGTAAAATATATTGAAAAAGCGGTAGCATATTCTGACCGCGGCGAGATGACGATTTATGTTAATCCGACAGACGCAGATAAGAAAGCGTATCTGGAGGAGAAGACAGGATTTACACTGAGTATCAGCAAAGAAGACTTTATCGGTGGAATCCGTGCAGTCATTCCAGAGAGAAATATTCTGGTAGATTATGCATTTAAGGGCGCGCTGGAGAGAGAATATCAGAAGTTCGCATTTGGAGGAGGTATGGGCAGTGGACGCTAAACATACTGGAAAAATATATGGAATTAACGGCCCTGTCATTTATCTGAAAGGCAGGACCGGATTTAAGATGTCCGAGATGGTCTATGTAGGAGAAGAACGTCTGGTAGGAGAGGTTATTTCTCTGGACAAGGACAGGACAACGATTCAGGTCTATGAGGAGACTTCCGGTCTGAAGCCGGGAGAGATTGTGGAGGGTACCGGAGATGCAGTATCTGTTATCCTCGCACCTGGAATTATCAATAATATTTTCGACGGAATTGAACGTCCGCTGGAAAAGGTTGCGCAGGCAAGTAATGGCGCATTTATTACAAGAGGTGTCAGTGTAGATTCTCTGGATCTTGATAAATTGTGGGATACACACATAACGGTTGCAGAAGGTGATGCACTCCAGGGAGGGGCAATCATTGCAGAAGTTCCGGAGACGCATGCGATCGTGCACAAATGTATGGTTCCGCCGGATGTGGAAGGAATCGTGGTCAGTGTCGTACCTGACGGACAGTATCATATCAATGATACACTTGTTGTGATCGAGACAACAGAAGGGGAGAGAAAAGAACTCTCCATGATGCAGAAATGGCCGATCCGTGTACCAAGGCCGGTGCATCACCGTTATTCTGCAAGAGTTCCGCTTGTGACGGGACAGCGTGTCATGGATACTATGTTCCCTCTGGCAAAAGGCGGAACAGCCGCAATCCCTGGTGGATTCGGAACCGGAAAGACGATGAGCCAGCATCAGATCGCAAAATGGTCCGATGCAGATATTATTGTATATATCGGATGTGGAGAGCGTGGAAATGAGATGACACAGGTTCTGGAGGAGTTCTCAGAACTGGTGGATCCAAGAACGGGGAATCCGCTGATGGACAGAACGACTTTGATTGCCAACACATCCAACATGCCGGTAGCTGCCCGTGAGGCATCTATTTACACAGGACTTACACTGGCTGAGTATTATCGTGACATGGGATATGATGTCGCAATTATGGCGGATTCTACATCCCGTTGGGCAGAGGCTCTTCGTGAGTTGTCCGGACGTCTGGAAGAGATGCCGGCAGAGGAAGGATTCCCAGCTTATCTGGCATCCAGACTTTCTGCATTCTATGAGCGTGCCGGTATGATGCAGACATTAAATGGAGCTGTAGGTTCTGTTACAATCATTGGAGCAGTATCTCCACAGGGAGGAGACTTCTCCGAGCCGGTCACACAGAATACGAAGCGATTTATCCGCTGCTTCTGGGGACTGGATAAGTCTCTGGCATATGCAAGACATTACCCGGCAATCCACTGGCTGACCAGTTACAGCGAGTACTTACCGGATTTAAGTGCATGGTATGCTGATAATGTATCTCCAAAGTTTGTGGACTATCGGAACCGTCTGATGAATATTCTGAACCAGGAGAACAGTCTCATGGAGATTGTAAAACTGATCGGTAGTGATGTACTTCCGGATGATCAGAAGCTGACATTGGAGATTGCCCGCGTGATTCGCCTTGGATTCCTGCAGCAGAACGCATTTCACAAAGACGATACGTGTGTATCTCTAAAGAAGCAGTTCGGTATGATGGATATTATTCTGTATCTCTATAAGAAATGCAGAGAACTGGTGGCAAGAGGTATGCCGATGTCTGTTTTGAAGGCAGAGGGTATCTTTGAGAAAGTTATCGCTATCAAATACGATGTGCCAAATGGCGAGTTACAATTATTAGATATGTACAAAGTAGATATCGACCGTTTCTACGATACAGTGATTGAGAAAAATGCATAGAAGGAGGTCAAGATCATGGCAATAGAATATCTGGGACTAAGCAGCGTTGAAGGCCCTCTGGTTGTGCTGGAAGGAGTTCAGGACGCATTCTATGATGAAATCGTGGAATTTGTAGTCGATCATAAAACAAAGAAAATGGGACGTATTGTGGAACTGAATGAGGACAAAGCAATCATTCAGGTATTTGAAGGAACCGAGAATATGTCCCTGGACAATACACATACGAGATTGATGGGACGTCCGATGGAGGTTACTGTATCACCGGAAATGCTTGGAAGAACCTTTAACGGAATCGGACAGCCGATCGATGATATGGGACCACTCATTTCCGAGGATAAACGTGATGTCAACGGACTTCCGCTTAATCCGGTCAGACGTGAGTATCCAAGAAACTATATCCAGACAGGAATTTCAGCCATTGATGGTCTGACAACACTGATCCGAGGACAAAAGCTTCCAATTTTCTCAGGAAACGGACTTCCACATGACCAGTTAGCAGCGCAGATTGTAAAACAGGCCTCTCTGGGCGGTGATTCTGATGAAGATTTCGCAATTGTGTTTGGAGCTATGGGAGTTAAGCATGACGTGGCAGATTTCTTCCGCAAGACATTTGATGAGAACGGAGTATCCGACCATGTGTGTATGTTCCTGAACCTGGCAAATGACCCTGTCGTAGAGCGTCTGATCACACCAAAGGTAGCACTGACTGTGGCAGAATATCTGGCATTTGAATGTAACATGCATATTCTGGTAATCCTGACAGATATGACTTCATTTGCAGAGGCGCTTCGAGAAGTGTCTTCTTCAAGAGGAGAAATTCCATCAAGAAAAGGATATCCAGGTTATCTTTACAGTGAACTGGCAACAATTTATGAGCGTGCCGGAATTGTGGAAGGGGCAAATGGATCGGTGACACAGCTTCCAATCTTGACCATGCCGAATGACGACATCACGCACCCGATTCCTGACCTGACCGGATATATTACGGAAGGTCAGATCGTTCTGGACCGCAATCTTTATGGACAGTCAGTTTATCCGCCAATTAATGTATTGCCGTCACTGTCACGTCTGATGAAAGACGGAATCGGAGAAGGCTATACGCGAGACGATCACCAGGCGCTGGCGAACCAGTTATTTGCTTCCTACGCAAAAGTAGGAGAGGCAAGAAACCTGGCCTCCGTTATCGGTGAAGATGAATTGTCACCACTGGATAAGAAATATCTGGAGTTCGGACGCGAATTCGAACAGCGTTATATTGGTCAAGGAACAACAGAGAACCGTACCATTCAAGAGACGCTAGATCTTGGCTGGGAACTGTTAGCACTGCTTCCAAGAGAAGAACTGGATCGAATCGATACAAAACTCATTGATTTCTATTATCCGAAGAAGAATGAAGCGTAAAAATGATTTAGAAGTGCAGGAATCTGGAAAATATGCCAGAATTCTTGCATTATAATTGCTATATTGCAAAAATGGGAAAGGAGGGAGTCTATGGATCCACGGGAATTTCCGACAAAAGGAAATCTGATGCTTGCCAAAAACTCGCTGGCACTTGCCAATCAGGGTTATGAACTGATGGACAAAAAACGAAATATACTTCTTAAAGAACTGATGGGACTTATCGATGAGGCAAAAGGCATCCAGGAAGAGATAGATTCCACATTTACCCAGGCATATGTGTGCCTGCAGCGCGCTAATATTGAGATGGGAATCAGCAGGGTACAGGAATTTGCATTCACTGTACCAATTGAAGATTCCATTCGTATACAGACCAGAAGTATTATGGGAACAGAGATTCCACATATCAAATATGATGAAAAGCAGAATGACCTGACTTACTCATTCGGAGATACAGGCGAATCGCTGGATATCGCCAGGGAGGCATTCCGAAAGGTAAAGAATCTGACCATCAAGCTGGCTGAAGTCGAGAACTCAGCATATCGTCTGGCAACGAACATCAAAAAGACACAGAAACGTGCCAATGCTCTGAAGAACATCACCATACCGATGTACACGAATCTGGTCTACAACATCAACAACGCGCTGGAAGAAAAAGAAAGAGAAGAATTCACAAGACTGAAAGTAATAAAACGAAGACAATAATGAATTTGATGGGGGCGTAGTAAAATGCCAAAATACTACGTCCCTATCAGCGATTAAGGGTGTCCCTAACTGTAATCAGGGGTGCCCTTTTCTTAAGGAATTCTTAGAATTTTTTAACAAAGAATTCATAGTCTGGGAAAGGGTTTCGATGTATAATAAATACCATAAAGGAAAAATTTTCATATTGTATGATAGATTCTAAGATTTGCCAGAAAATGACGGGCAGATATCTTGAAGCTTCAGATACACAGGAGGAATATTTATGGCATTGCGTAAAAAACATGAGGTTCTGGAAGAACCGCAGGATTATGAGATAGAGCGCCGGGAGACACCGAGATATACCCCGGATCCCGAAGCGGGACTTTCGGCGGCTCAGGTGGAGCAGCACCGTGATGATGGTTGGCGCAATGTGTCAGTCGCACCACCGGCACAGACCACGAAAGAAATTATCCGGGAAAATGTCTGTACTTACTTTAACTTAATTTTTCTTGTATTGGCAATTTTGTTATGTCTTGTCGGTTCATTTCGTGATCTGACATTTCTTCCAGTCATTATTTTTAATACATTAATTGGTATCGTGCAGGAGATTCGTGCGAAAAATGTATTGGAAAAGCTGAACATGTTAAATGCACCGCATGCCAGTGTTGTGCGTGACGGGAAAAAGTCGTTAGTGGATTCAGAAGAACTGGTACTGGATGATATTGTAATATTCAAAGCGGGAAATCAGATCTGTGCCGATGCAATTGTAGTATCCGGCGAAGTGCGAGTCAATGAATCACTGTTGACTGGTGAATCTGATGAGATTACGAAAGCTCCGGGAGCGGAGCTTATGTCCGGAAGTTTTGTGGTAGCTGGAGAGTGCCATGCCCGCCTTGATAAAGTCGGAGTGGACTCTTACATTTCCAAGCTGACATTGGAAGCGAAGGCTATGAAGAAAGGCGAGCAGTCGGAAATGATCCGCTCACTGGATAAGTTGGTAAAATTTGTCGGTATTGCGTTGATTCCGATTGGTATTACGTTGTTTGTACAAGGATTTTTCTTTAATGATCAGAGCTTCCGAAACAGTATTGTTTCTATGGTGGCAGCAGTTCTTGGTATGATTCCGGAAGGATTATATCTGCTGGCAAGTGTGGCGTTGGCTGTCAGTTCTATGAGACTGGCTCATAAGAAAGTTCTGCTTCACGATATGAAGAGTATTGAGACGCTGGCTCGCGTCAATGTGCTTTGTGTGGATAAGACAGGAACAATCACTGAGAATTCTATGAGTGTCAAAGACATGATTCCGACAAAGGAATATGATGCAGAGAAGATGCCGGAGTTAAATGGTCTTCTGTCTGATTTTGTGGGAGCCATGAGCAGCGATAACAGCACCATGGAGGCGTTGAAGGATTATTTTAAAAAGAAGACGGAACAGTCTGCCTCTAAGGTTGTTCCATTTACTTCTGTGACAAAATACAGTGGAGTCATGTTCGGGGAGAAGTCTTATGTAATTGGAGCTCCGGAGTTCGTGCTCCGCGAGGATTATGATACTTACAAACCGGATATCAGCGAGTATGCAAGAAAAGGATATCGTGTACTTGTATTTGGCTCTTATGATGCAGCATTAGATGGCGGAAAATTGACAGGAAAGGTTCTGCCGATGGCATATGTCCTTCTGGCAAATCCAATCCGTAAAGAAGCACCGGAGACATTTGCATACTTTGCAGAGCAGGGCGTGGAAGTCAAAGTTATTTCCGGTGACAATCCGCTGACTGTATCAGAGGTTGCGAAAGAAGCCGGTATTGTAAATGCAGAGGAATATGTTGATGCGACGACACTTCAGACAGATGAGGATATTGCAAATGCGATTGCAAAATATACGGTATTTGGGCGTGTGACACCGGGGCAGAAGCGTCAGTTTGTTCAAGCATTGAAAGATCAGGGAAAGACTGTTGCTATGACCGGTGACGGAGTTAACGATGTGCTGGCACTTAAGGATGCGGATTGCAGTGTAGCTATGGCATCGGGAAGTGATGCGGCATGCCAGGCAGCACAGGTTGTGTTGCTGGAGTCCAACTTCGCATGTATGCCGTCAGTTGTATTGGAAGGAAGGCGAGTAGTCAACAATATCCAGCGGTCAGCCAGTCTGTTCCTGGTAAAGAACATTTTCTCATTCCTGTTGTCACTGTTCTCGGTTGTATTTATGATGAGTTATCCATTAAAGCCGTCACAGATTTCGCTAATCAGCATGTTTACCATCGGAATTCCGGGATTCTTCCTGGCATTCCAGCCGAATAAAGATGTGATCAAAGGACATTTCCTGACAAATGTGGTGTTAAAAGCTCTGCCGGCCGGCCTGACTGACGTACTGGCGGTAGCTGCCATGGCAGTCTTTGGGCAGACATTTGGACTGGGTGAGACAGACATTTCCACAGCAGGAACGATGCTCCTTGCCATTGTAGGATTTATGATTCTGTTCAAAATCTGTGAGCCATTCAACTGGCTGCGTGGCTGTGTATGGGTAGGTTCAGTTATTGGACTTTTAGGCTGTTCCATTTTCCTGCCGAAGCTGTTCGCGATTACCGGAATGTCCACAAAATGCATTATGCTGTTCGTAGTATTTTCTATTGCGACAGAGCCATTGTTCCGGTATCTGACAAAGCTTGTCAGCGGAGTAAGAAAGTTGCATATGAAGATACATAAGAAGCCGGTGGAAGAGTTTTAAGGATATAGAAAAAAAGAAATATAAGAAATATAAAAATCCTGCAGATATGTATATGATATATAATATCTACAGGATTTTTTGTTGCCAAGCATACGACAAAAAGGTCCGGTGGACCTTTTTTAGTCGATTCTTTCATTACTTTACAATGTCCGGATTTTCGAATACGTCCAGCGCGGTAGCTGCCAATGCTTTTGTGGCGGTATGAAGTGTATGGCGTGCCATTTTTCCATGTACATATTTCAGAAATGTTTCGTGATGTGCAAATACTTTCGGTCTTGCACCGGTATCTAACTCGCAGTATACGGTTGGGCATACATGAGATACATTTCCAATGTCACTGGATCCGCTTGCCTCTTCATCACTGTCTACGAAATCTGTAACTCCCAGATCATTTAAGTTCTTACGCATCAGGGCGCGAAGTCCATCATGATATACAAGGTCATCATAAGAATTCTCGAAGTTGAAGTATTCCAGTTTTGCACCAGTCATAAGTTCTGCGCCTTTTGCACAATTAATGACTTTCTGAGTCAGCTCCTCCAAGTAAGCGCGGTCTTTTGCACGAATGTAGAACTGGCATGCTGCGTAATCAGGAATAATATTACATGCAGCACCACCGGAAGTTATGATCCCTGCTACACGGGCGTCATTTCTTGTCTGCTGGCGCATTGCATTGATTCCTGCAAACATCAGGTTTACAGCGTCCAGAGCATTGACACCTTTTTCCGGGTAGGCGGCTGCATGGGATGCAGTACCGTGGAATCGGAATTCAATAGAATCCATAGCCAGAGTCATAATATTCATGTTGTTTTCAGCGCCTAAATGGAATTGAAGTGCAGCGTCGATATCATCATAACCGCCACGGTTGGCGATATCACATTTACCACCGGTTGTCTCTTCGGCAGGGGCACCGATGACAACAATCGTTCCGTTGATCTGATCTTTGAATCTTGCCAGAGTCAGGGCAGCACCGAGTGTGGAAGCGGCTATCCAGTTATGTCCGCACGCGTGGGCCACCTCGTCCTTGTTCGGACCATATCCCGGAAGCGCATCATACTCCGGAAGCACAGCAACTTTCGGACCCTCACCACAGTAAAGTTCTGCACGAAAAGCAGTATCAAGATCCAGATACGGACAAGTTACCGTAAATCCATGCTCTTTTAATTTCTCAACAAGATACTTACAGGACTTAAATTCCTCACTGCCAAGCTCCGCATGATTAAACACAAACTCACTGATTTCTTCAATCTCAGCAGCAAGATTATCCTCTGCAAGATAAAGTTCTTCTTTATTCATTATACAGTCTCCTTAAAAAATATTCTTGTATAAGCTTTTGACTTTAATATCCTATCACTACCGCAGCTCCGAGTAATACGATTGAAGCAGCGAAAATGATCAGGAACAGTGGTGTTACGAATCTATACCATTTGTTAATTGGCAGTCTCATGATTCCGCACATCATAAATACGCTTGTTGGCCAGAAAATGTTAGAGAATCCATCACCAAACTGGTAAGCCAGAACGCTGACCTGACGGCTGACACCAACCATTTCTCCGACTGGGGCAAGGATTGGCATTGTGATCAGAGCCTGTCCGGCACCACTTGGGATAAAGAAGTTGATAATGTTCTGAGCAAATAACATACCCATTGCACTTGCCATACCGCGGAAATGCTGGAGCATGGTAGCGAGCCAGTATACAACGGTATCAATGATCTGTGCATTTTCCATGATAACAGCGATGCTTCGGCTAATACCAACAAGAAGTGCACCATACATCATTTCCTTACTTGCTTCGATAAAAATATCTGCAATCTCACTTGGTGTAAATCTGGATACAAGTCCGGATACAATTGTCATAATAATGAACAGGGTTGCAATTTCGTCGATGTACCAGCCAAGTTTGATCGTTCCGTAAAGAAGCATACCAATTGTAAATACGAATAACAGACAGCTCAGTTTGTGAGTGGTTGTCATCTTGATCTCCATCATTTCCTCACGGGAAGCACATTCGAGCGTCTCAATCTTTTCTCCGTAAAGGTAAGATTTTGTCGGATCTTTCTGGATTCTACGTGCATAGCGCCATACATACCAGATACTGATGCCCATGAATACGACAAAGCAAAGAATACGGTAACCAAGACCGGAGAACATCTTCACGCCTGCAACTTCCTGGGCGATACCAATAGTAAATGGGTTGATGGTTGCAGCGGCAAATCCGACTGCGACACCGAGGTAAATGACACTGCCGCCGACGATGGCATCGTATCCGAGTGCCATGGCGATGGAGATAAACACAGGAATCAGTCCGTAAGTCTCTTCAAACATTCCCATGGTGGAACCGAGAAGTCCGAATAAAATCATACATACCGGAATGATCAGTTCGATACGGTTACCAACTTTACGAAGTACAGAACCAACCAGTGCGTCAAATGTACCATTTTTTAAAAGTACATATACAAATGCATATGCAAAGATGATAAAGAAAATAATCTGTGCACTGTCTTCAAATCCAATCTGGAAAGATTTGAACATATCAAAAATGCTGCAGCCGATTTTATCGACATGATGAAAACTGTCTGCGACAACAACAGAGTTACCGGAAGCGTCTTCGACACGGTCAAATGTACCGGCTGGAATAATGTTAGCCAGAATTGCAGTGATGACTGTCATTATGAAAATAATGACATACGCATGTGGCATTTTAAAGCGTTTTTTCTTTTCCATTGTAAATTAAAATCCTCCTCAATCATAAGTGCTAAAAAACAGTTTTCATTTTAGCACTATTGGAGGAGGGTTACAATGAATTTTTTTACACAAATATGAATTTTTTTGCAATTTCTTTACACTTTTGCTTGAGTATAATTTCTATAATGCCAGATACTTATCAGAAAGTGCATATTTAGTCTTGAGGAACATTATGATAATCCCACACAGCCTGTAAATATTCTGGTTTAGAAAGCAACAATTTTGTACCTTCTGCCATACATCTGGCTGCATAAAGCATACCTTTATGCCCAATACTCATGCCGGCCTGTTCTCTGGCTGCCCAGTGGTGAAGTGCGGTGCCGTGGCACATAGTAGCAGCGCTGATGGTGATGAGGGGAACGGTATGGCTGACCTGGGAGGCATCGGTTCCAATGGAAAGTGGAACTGGTGTGTCCTCCAGTGGATAAAGTCCTGCAAAATATTTTCCATTGTTCATAAGTCCTGCCTTTTCTGAAATGTCTTTTGCAAAATTCAGTTCTGCATCTGTATATTCAGGTGTCGGGATATGAGTCATAGCTTCATAGTAAACTTCCACTAGCGGACGGTTGACTTTCATTTCCATGCAGCTTCCAACTAATTCGATATCGACAGTTGTTCCGGTCATCATAGCTGCACCTTTTGCACATGCATCCACGCGTTTGCTTGCATCTTCCGTGCGACTTCTTTTGGTAGAGCGGATAAAATAATTCGTCTTTGCAAAGTCAGGTACAACATTTGCCGGAATACCATTATCCATGTAAGCATAATGCATGCGGACGTCATCTGTTACATGTTCGCGGAGATAATTCACGCCAATATTCATAAGCTCGGCAGCATCTAAGGCGCTGCGACCGCTTTCCGGTGAGCGGGAGGCATGTGCGCTGACTCCGTGAAATGTATAGTTTTTAATGTCCTGCGCCTGCCAGATGTCATTGCTGACACGGTTGCGGTCGAATGGATGCCAGGTCACTGCGATGGACAGGTCATCGAACACATTCTGTTCGTCCATAATAATTTTTCCGGACATGATCTCTTCCGCCGGGCAGCCGTAAACACGAATTACAATCGGTTCACCAGAGGATTCATAATCTGCTTTCAATGCACAGGCAGCTGCGCAGACTGCTGTTCCAAGAAGATTGTGTCCGCATGCGTGTCCGATTTCCGGAAGAGCATCATATTCAGCGAGAAAACCAATGATCGGAACTTCGTTAGAAGATGAAACATTTTTCCCGGCTGGCTGGATTTTAGTAATATCGATGTCAGAATTGGTCCAGGCCGCAGTAAATGCAGTCTCGATTCCAGCAGTATTCCATTCTATTTGAAATTCCTGTGTTTCCAGGTAATCCGCAAGACATTTTGAAGAGAGTTTTTCTTTGTAAGCTGTTTCCGGATGTTCGAAGATATAGCATGATTTCTGAATAAGTTCATCTCTGTGGTTGTCAAGCCAGTTGGAGATAGTAGGGTATGTTGCGGTTGATGTCATAAGATGCCTCCTGTCGTATTTTTATAGTGGGGAGCTTTTATCCCAATATTTTTACAGATAACAGAACTAGTTGGTTCTGAAGTCAATTTTATACATTTTTCGTAGGATGTCAATTCCGAAGGCGTTCTTGAACGTATAATTTCCGTGGGATACAAATGGTTAGTCTTGATAGAAGTGGCTATGTCGCATATAATGATATTAGAGTCAAAAAGGTTTGAAACAATAGATTTGTGAAATAAAATAGGAGGATATATGTCAGATAGAGAAGAAAAGACCGGAAAAAATGATAACGGAAAGAAAAACAAGGGTGGTAAAAGAAATAAAATAGTAGCAATAGAAATGATTATTCTTGTACTGCTGATTATGGCAGCAGTGGCAATTTTTATTCAGAGAGATAAAAGTGTAAAAGAGGCTGCGAAGATTCATAATCAGAAGTCGAAAAAGACAGAGCAGACATCCCAAGCTGCGCAGAAAGAAAATGAGATAGAAGAAGAGACGGAGGGTACGGAAGAAGAGACTGGTGATAGAGACGCGTCAGTTCCTGACCGTAGTAATTTTGCAGTGCAGCCGGGAGTTTCAGTCGGAACGACAGAACAGTCCGATGAGAAAATCGTGTATCTGACATTGGATGACGGACCATCAGATAATACACAGGCAGTTCTGGATATTCTGGATAAATATAATGCAAAGGCAACATTTTTTGTGACAGGTGAGATGCCGGAATACAAAGATATGATAAAGGCTGCGTATGACAAGGGACATACAATTGGAATGCATACATATTCACATGATTATGCTAAGGTTTATGTATCGGTTGATGCGTATTTTCAGGATCTGGATCAGATTGGGCAGATGGTACAGGAAGAGATTGGCTATGTACCATGTTTTATCCGTTTCCCGGGTGGATCATCAAATACTGTATCAAAGAAATATACAGCAGGAATCATGTCCACGCTTGTGCAGGAAGTACAAAACCGTGGATATCAGTATTATGACTGGAATGGAAGTTCCGGCGATGGGTCTGTGAGAACGACCGAAGAACTGGTGGCGCAGGCAACGAGCTTTGATTCTAACAACATCATTTTACTTTGTCATGATTCCCATGGAAAACAGACGACCGTAGAGGCATTGCCACAGATTATAGAACATTATCAGTCACTGGGATATACATTTAAAGCACTGGATCGTGATAGCTTCGTAGCGCATCATGGAGTGAATAACTAATTGAGACATAAATCAGTCATAAATTGTAAATAATCGTAAGTATTGTAAATAAGATATTGTAAATAATCTGCGAGATAATCGGTGAATAATCGGTATAATCGGTGAATTGTAAATAATCGCACGAGTCAGGGGTTGGGTAATCACAACTTCTGTGCTATAATAAACGATATATGGCATCTGACACATTTCTTTGTATAATAGGAAGGTGCATTTTCTATGCATGGCGTCAGAAGAAAGTATTTTTAAGACAGTAGAAGGAGTATTTGGTATGAATTTAATTGAAATTCGCGAATTATACAAGAACCAGGAAGCATACCTGGATAAAGAAATTACCGTTGGGGGATGGGTAAGAAGTATCCGCGACTCCAAAGCATTTGGCTTTATTGTCATCAATGATGGAACATTTTTTACACCACTTCAGGTCGTATATCATGATGATATGGAGAACTTTGAGGAGATTTCCAAACTCAATGTAGGAGCAGCTGTTGTTGTAACAGGTACACTGGTTGCAACACCACAGGCAAAACAGCCATTTGAGATTCAGGCGAAGACTGTAACAGTAGAAGGCGCTTCCGCGCCGGATTATCCGCTTCAGAAGAAGCGTCACAGCTTTGAGTACCTTCGTACTATCGCACATTTAAGACCGAGAACAAACACATTCCAGGCAGTATTCCGTGTTCGTTCCCTGACGGCATACGCACTTCACAAATTTTTCCAGGAGAGAGGATTCGTGTATGTACATACACCGATCATTACAGGAAGTGATTGTGAAGGAGCCGGAGAGATGTTCCGCGTAACAACGATGGACATGGAAAATGTACCGAAGACAGAGAATGGTGCAGTAGATTATACACAGGATTTCTTCGGAAAAGAGACAAGCCTTACCGTAAGCGGACAGTTAAATGCAGAGACATACGCACAGGCATTTGGAAATGTTTATACATTTGGACCTACATTCCGCGCAGAGAACTCCAACACAACAAGACATGCGGCAGAGTTCTGGATGTTAGAGCCTGAGATGGCATTTGCAGATCTGGATGACGACATGGACCTTGCAGAAGATATGTTAAAATATGTCATCAATTATGTGATGGAAAACGCACCGGAAGAGATGAATTTCTTCAATTCATTTGTAGACAAAGGGCTGATTGATCGACTGACCAACGTTGCAACATCTGAATTTGCAAGAATCACATACACAGATGCAATTGAGATTCTAAAGAAGCACAACGATAAATTCGAGTTCAAAGTATCATGGGGAATCGATCTTCAGACAGAGCACGAGCGCTATCTGACAGAGGAAGTATACAAACGCCCAGTATTTGTAACAGATTATCCGAAAGATATCAAAGCATTCTACATGAAACAGAACCCAGATGGAAAGACCGTGGCAGCAGTCGATTGCCTCGTACCAGGAATCGGTGAGATCATCGGAGGAAGCCAGAGAGAAGACGATTACGAGAAGCTTGCAACACGCATGGAAGAACTCGGAATGAAGACAGAAGATTACGGATTCTACATGGACCTTAGAAAATACGGATCCACAAGACATGCCGGATTCGGACTTGGATTCGAGAGATGCATCATGTATCTGACAGGAATGGGCAATATCCGTGACGTAGTACCATTCCCAAGAACAGTAAATAACTGCGAGTTATAACAGAAAAATAGCCCCTGAAATTGTAGAAAATGTTTGACACAATCAGAAAGGGACAGGTTAAAGTTCAATTGGGGACGGGGTTTTTTTGAAAAAACCCCGTCCCCAATTGAAAAAGAGGAGAATTGTATGAATATTTTAGTAGTGGATGATGAGAAAGAGATTGCTGATGTTATCGAGTTATACTTGAAGAATGATCAGTATAATGTGCTGAAATTTTATACGGGTCAGGAAGCGCTTGATTGTATTGCCAGTACGAAGATTGATCTTGCGATTCTGGATATCATGCTTCCGGATGTGGACGGATTCCAGATTTTGAAGCAGATTCGTGAAAAATATACATTTCCTGTGATCATGTTGACAGCGAAGACGGAGTATATGGATAAGATCACGGGTCTGACACTTGGTGCTGATGATTATATTCCAAAACCGTTTAATCCATTGGAGCTGGTTGCCAGGGTGAAAGCACAGATTCGACGCTATACGCAGTACAATGAGGGTACGAAGGACGAGGGGGATGTGATTGATTTTGGCGGTCTGTTCCTGAACCGGCAGTCTCATGAGTGTACTTACAATGAAGTGCCGCTGACACTGACACCGATTGAGTTTGATATTCTGTGGCTGCTCTGTGAGAACCGAGGCAAGGTTATTAGTTCTGAGGAGTTATTCCACAAGGTTTGGAAGGAAGAATGCTATAAGAACAGCAACAATACGGTCATGGTTCATATCCGGCATCTGCGGGAAAAAATGAATGGACCTACCGGAAAATCTGATTTCATTAAAACTGTATGGGGAGTTGGATATAAGGTTGAAGAATAATTATCGTAAATTAAAATTCAGTATTCTCTTGCAGACGGTGCTTGTTACGGCACTGACAGTTCTGGTGGGTGGATTTTTGCTGAATTATGTGATCGATGGAATTTATAATGACAGTTTCGCCAGGAATTTTGTAAAAATAATGACGAAACTGCAAGTGAGTGAACCGACTGCACGGAGCCTGTATTGGAAATTGATAGGAGATAACAAGACATTTTTCATGGTTGTAGGCTTTTTGCTTTTGTTTGCTCTTTTTTTCTATGTGGCACTTTCGAAAATGACAAAGTATCTGGACCAGGTGGGAGAGGGAATTGAAAATATTCTGTCGGAATCTACGGAACCGATTCACCTGATCACAGAATTGAAACCGATTGAGATTCGATTAAATGAGATTAAAGCTACCCTGAAACGGCAGGAGTTGGAGTCAGTGGAAGGCGAGAAACGAAAAAATGATCTGGTGTTGTTTCTGGCGCATGATTTAAAGACACCCTTGACTTCTATTGTGGCTTACTTAAGTATGCTGGACGGATATCCAAAGATGCCGGAGGAGGAGCGAAAGAAATATATTCATATTGCTCTGGAGAAATCCAATCGTCTCGGTGAATTAATTAATGAGTTTTTTGACATTACAAGGTACAATTTGCAGAATATCGAGCTGGAGTCGGTGAAGATCAACTTGACCATGATGCTGGAGCAGATTGCAGACGAACTTTATGGCGTACTTCAGGAAAAAAAGCTTACTTGTGATGTGGATGTGGAAGAGAATCTGGAAGTTTACGGCGATCCGGACAAGCTTGCCCGTGTCTTTGATAATATTTTGAGAAATGCCATTGCATATTGTTATGAGAATACCAAAATTGAGATTCAGGCCAGAATGAAAAATAATAAAATCGAGATTACATTTACAAACAGCGGAGACCGGATTCCGGGAGATATGCTGCAGACGATTTTTGAAAAATTTTACCGGGTAGATAATTCCAGGTCGACCGGAACCGGAGGAGCAGGACTTGGTCTTGCGATTGCAAAAGAGATTGTGGAACTACATGATGGACAGATCATGGCGAAAAGTGACGATTTACATACGCAATTTATTGTGACACTGCCGTCGGAAAATGAACTGGAAGAAAATGAAGAGGGAAGTAAAAATGAGATTCATACACATCGCAGACATACATTTGGGGGCAGACCCGTACATTGGAAGCTCCCGAAAGGAAAAGCGGGAAAAGGAGATATGGACCAGTCTTGAACGAGTACTCGAAGTCTGTGAAAGTAAGCATGTGGAAATGCTTCTGATCGCAGGCGACTTGTTTCACAGGCAGCCGCTCAGACGGGAACTAAAAGAACTGGATTATCTTTTTTCAAAACTGACCATGACTGAGGTGGTTATCATTGCAGGAAACCATGATTATCTGAAGAGAGATTCTTATTATCGGACGTTTCAGTGGTCAAAAAATGTGCATATGATTCTGGACAGGGAGATTCAATGCGTGGAATTTCCAGCATACAGTCTGGCAATCTATGGCATGAGCTATGATACGAAACAGATTACAGAGGAATGCTATTGTGATGCATTTGCACAGCGGCGACAGCCATATGAGATTTTGCTTGCGCACGGAGGAGATGACAGCCATATTCCGATAAAGAAAGAAAATCTGCTGGGGCTTGGTTATGATTATATTGCAATGGGGCACATCCATAAACCGCAGATTATCTGTCCGGATAAAATTGCTTACGCCGGAGCGTTGGAGCCAATCGATAAAAACGATACTGGAGCGCACGGATACATTTACGGAGAGATTACGACCAAGGGATGCAGGATAAGATTCGTACCATTTGCAATGAGATCTTACATACATCAGACGATTGAAGTAAATCCGTCTATGACAGAGCATGAACTAAAAGAGACAGTTGCGAAAGTTATAGATGAAAAAGGAAAGGAAAATATTTACAAGATTATTCTGGACGGAATGCGTGACCCGGAAATTTCTTACAACGTGGACACGCTGGATCCATATGGAAATGTGATCGAGATTACAGATCAGACACGACCGGCGTATCAGTTCGATAAGTTGAAAGAAGCAAATAAGGGAAATATTCTTGGGGCATTTGTGGCAGAGCTGGAACAGTATCCTGAGAATAGTCTGGAACATCAGGTGCTTTGTGAGGGAGTGCGGGCATTGATGGAGACAAGAAGAGGCTAATATGAAAATCAAAGAGTTGAGACTTAAGAACTTTGGAAAGTTTACAAATAAAGAAATTCATTTCTTAGATGGAATGAATGTGATATATGGAGAAAATGAGTCTGGAAAGTCTACCCTTTATACGTTTATCAGAGCCATGCTTTTTGGGTTGGAACGAGGGCGTGGAAGAGCTGCGGCGCAGGATGCATTTTCCAGATATGAACCGTGGGAAAATCCGAATTATTATTGTGGGGAAATGAAATTTGAATCAGGAGATAAGGAATTTCTTCTGTCCAGAAATTTTGACCGGTATGGGAAAAATGAGACGCTTGTCTGTCTGGAAGATGCAGAAGAATTGTCTGTGAAAGATGGAGATCTTCAGATGCTCATGGGTGATTTGAGTCCACAAATTTATGATGATACGATGGCTATGGCACAGATGAGGGTAAAGCCTGGAATGACGCTCTCCGAGGAATTGAAAAATTATGCATCTAATTATTATGCGACCGGAGATGGGGAACTTGATCTGGCGGCAGCTATAGATTATTTGAAAGAGCAGAAAAAAGAAAGTTTGCATGAGATGCAAAAGCAAATGGAAAAACGCCAGGATAAAAGAGAACACATTTCTCAGGAAATGTCTTATGTGTGGCGTGATATTCATAAACTGGAAGAAGAACAGGCACATTTGGAAGAAGAGATTGAGTTTAGAAAAGTGCGGGAGCGAGAATCCAGGCTGTTGCTTAAGCAGGATGAAGAAGAACCCAAACATATGATAGATGAGATACGGCCATCTAAATGGAGAGTACATCCATTGGAAATATTGGCAGCGGTACTGGCAGTGGTTCTGTGTGCGTGGCTTTTGAAACGTCCGTGGAATTATCTGGTCGCAATTATTTTAGTATTGCTTTCCAGCATCTATGTGTGGAACCGGATGAAGATCAGTAAAAAAATTGAGAAGACAGAGCCGGAAAAAATTTTGGAGGAGATTACACCTCAAGAGGAGAAGATTCCTACAGACCGTCTGAAATGGGAACTGGAGAGAAATGCGTTGGAGCTTGGGGATAAGCGGGTACGTTATTCCAATCTAAAGGAAGACCTGGAAGAGTTAGACGGGATCAGTGATGAGGAGAGAATTCTGAATGCCCAGGCGGAGGCAAGACAGCTTGCGATTGATAAAATTCAGGAACTTTCTGGAGAGATGCAGAAGAAGCTTCGGGGAAAATTAAATGCCCGGGTTTCAGAGATTATGGAATTTATTACAGAAGGGAAATATACCCGATTAAATGTAGAAGAAGGATTAAATATCAGCTTACTGAGTGAAGGGCGCAAAGTAGATATTGCAAGAGTCAGCCAGGGAACAGCAGAGCAGGTATATTTTGCACTTCGAATGGCAGCATCAGAAGTACTGTTAGAAGAAGAACTTCCGGTGATTCTGGATGATACATTTGTAAGTTATGACGAGGAACGGCTGGAAAGTGTGCTGGAATGGCTTGCAAAAAGTGGAAAACAGGTATTATTGTTCACCTGTCAGAAAAGAGAGATGAAGATACTTTCCGAAATGGGAGTTAAAAATTGTAATTATATAAAATTACAGTAGACAAAAAGCAGATGAATGAATGTAAAATTTTTGAACTACATTCACTTATCTGCTTTTTATATCAGCTGGGAGTCAATCCCCCAGCTGATATAGCCTCCGGCAGAATTGCAGAGGTGCGCAGTAGAAGTATGTCATGCAATTGCATGACGCGCACCTCGCAGCAAGAATGCCGAGGCATTCTTGAACAGACGCAGCTGTTATAACTGACCGTGAGCTTTCTTGTATTCCTCAACGCATACCTGAATTCTCTCACTAGGATCCAGAATATCACTGATAGATCCGTCGTGGTTCAGAGTATCAATCATAAGAGCAACATATTTACTCATATCACAGTTGATATAATAAGGTCTGGAAAGAAGTTCCGGTGTCTGGTAAATCAGATTCGTTGTTAAGACTCCATCAATCAGCCCACTTTCATAGGCTTCATCGAACTTATCCAGTCCATTTGTAAAGAGTCCAAATGTAGCAGCCGCAAAAATACGTTTTGCATTGCGGCTCTTTAACTGTTTTGCAACATCCAGGATGCTGTCTCCGGAAGAAATCATGTCATCCAGAATAATAACATCTTTTCCTTCTACAGAAGAACCAAGGAACTCATGAGCAACGATTGGGTTGCGTCCATTTACCACACGTGTGTAATCACGTCTCTTATAGAACATACCCATATCCAGGTTCAGAACGTTTGCCAGATATACAGCACGCTCTGTAGCACCCTCATCTGGGCTGATCGCCATCATGTGGTCACTGTCGATGATCAAGTCATCGTAGCGATCTAATAATCCTTTTACAAACTGATAAGTTGGACGCACTGTCTCGAATCCGGAAAGCGGGATTGCGTTCTGTACACGAGGGTCGTGTGCATCAAATGTAATAATATTATCAACGCCCATGTGTGTCAGCTCCTGAAGTGCGAGTGCGCAGTCCAGAGACTCACGAGAGCTTCTCTTATGCTGACGGCTTTCATAGAGGAATGGCATGATAACGTTGATACGTTTTGCTTTACCACCGACAGCAGCGATAATTCTCTTTAAGTTCTGATAATGATCATCTGGTGACATATGATTTGTGTTTCCACTCATAGAATATGTCAGGCTGTAGTTGCAGACATCGACCAAAATGTAAAGATCCATACCACGGACAGACTCATCAATCACACCTTTGGCTTCCCCGGAACCAAAACGTGGTACATGAGCATTTACGAGATAAGAATCTCTCTGATATCCACTGAATACTACATCATCCATGAATTTGTGTCCATCTTCACGGCGCCATGTAGTGATGAAATGATCGACTTCCTTTCCCATCGCCTGGCAGCCATCAATCGCGATGATTCCAAGTGTTCCTGCAGGGATGTTGTCAAGATTACGTTCGTTACGGCGTAACATCTTTTGTACCTCCTAGGTTTAATAATTTTTTTTGAATTCTGATATCGTCACCGGTCAGACGGAGCATAGAATAGCTGCTGCTGATACGTGAAAAAATTCGTTCAGAATAAATTGCTTTTATATCTTCGAGCGACAGGTTCGTAGATATGATTGTCGCTTCCTTTCGTAAGATTCGCTCATTAAGTATAACAAATAATTGTGAAACCGTAAAGCTATTCGCGAGTTCTGTGCCAAGATCATCAATAATTAGCAAGTCACAGCTGCAAATATGGGAGAGTGCATCTTCATCGATCTCATCTCTTTTGCCAAAAGTATTCTTAGCAAGAAAATCAAAAAGCCCTGCTGCAGAAAAATAAATAACTGAATAAGAGTGATCCATTAATTCCTTTGCAATACAGTGAGTGAGAAATGTCTTTCCAACACCAGTATCTCCATATAAAAGAATATTATGAAATTCACTGGAAAATGTATCAATAAAATGATGACAGACACGAAGTGCGGTTTCAATAGCGTCTCTTGCGGATCTTCCGGTCAGCGGATCAATATGGCTTTTGGAATAGTAGTCCAGAGAAAATGTGTGAAAATTCTCCTGCTCTAAAATTCCTTTCAAGTTCGAGTCGTTATACAGAAGCTCGATAATTGCCTTTTTCATACAGTGGCACTTGCGTGTTCCAATATATCCGGTATCCTGACAGTCTGGACAGTGATAATGCTTTTCAAGATAATCAGATGGAAATCCGTGAGACGTAAGAAGCTTCTGCTTTTCGCCAGTTAATGTCAGGAGCTTTTCATGAAATGAAGAAAGAGCATTTTCGTCTCCTTCCAGCAGTCTCTTTGCTTTTTCAACACTCAGAGAAGAAATCGTGTCATCAATTGTGCGAAGCTTTGGAATCTTCGCATAAACTTCATCAAAACGAAGACGAAGTTCATGCTCGTTATCCAGTTGTAATTGCTCATAATCGCGCATCAATTGATCGTACTGGGAATTTGATAATGCCATGGACGAAAATGCTCCTTATTATATAGTTTATTGCTGTAACAGCTTGCGCTCAAGATCGCTCATATCATAAGAACGATTCTCGAAGTTGTTGAACTTTGTTGGTGCCGGTGTGATTTTAGCGGCACTTTTTCTTTGAAGTTCTTTTTCACGGCGTTCTTTTTCACGGGCTTCTTTTTCGCGGATAAATCCGGCATCCAGAGTTTCGATATCCTGAATGTTTTTAACACTTTGCTCCAGCCATTTTTTCAGAATAGATTCAGTATAGTCAAAACTTGGCTGATGAATTGCATTCATAGTTCTGGCGCATGCGTTCAGGATCAAATCCAGAGAGAACCCATATTCGGAAGTCCAGCGCTTGATGTATTCCATCTCAGACGGTGCAGGAGCGCGTCCTTTAATGCCGAAAGCTCCGAGAATAGAATAGCAGTTCTTATTGTATGCCATAGAGCTTGCTTTTGCTTCAGAAACCGTCTTAATGTGGCGTTCACACCAGGAAAGAGCAACCTTCTGAATATAGTGCATGCTTGTATGACCGTTCTCTACACAGTACTCGATCAGGTATTCGATAAGATCTGCAGACATATGTAAAGTCTCGTAAAAATATGTAATAGATTCTACGTCAGAATGGGACAGCGTCTTGCTAAGGTACTGCTCTGCAACAAAAAGAAGTTCTTTGAACTCTTTACGAGAGCGGTACTGCTCAATACTGGATACATCTGTAGTTGTCGGTGCCGGCTGAATAGAAGGAGCAGCCGGTTCCGGTGCAGATGGTTCTTCTGTCATACGCGGCTGTGCCGGAATCGCCGGAGTCTCTCCGTCTACAGGCATGTCATAATCCAGTAACCCTTTCTTTTTCCAGTAGTTCAATGCACGGATCACATCTTTTTCTGTAATATCTAATAAATCTGCAATCTTTGAAATTGTCAGAGTTCCTGAAGGCTCATTCAGATGGCGCAAAAGAATAAGGTATACCTTCACGTATTCCCCGTTCGCCTCTGCCATATAATGATCGATAAATTCGTTCTCCAGTACAGTTGTATCACTCTGCACGTGGTTTGTAAGTGTTAATTTTCTCATGCCTTTTCAGGTCCTCCTCAAGTATCATTCGCTTCATTGCACAGCTATTATAGCATCGGAAGTACCATTAAAAAAGAAATTTTTGACGCAAAAATCGGGTTTTTTGTGGATAAAAATCTGTGGAAAATGTGGATAACTATCTTCCAAGAAGCGTTTCCCCAATGTTTACAACGTCTCCGGCTCCCATAGTTATCAACACATCCCCTTTTTGACAATGCGTCAGACAGAAATTTTCTATCTCTTCAAAGCTTGGGAAGTAGTATGCATCGCACCCTTTTGCCCTCAATTCATCTGCAATCTGCTTAGAAGATACTCCGAGAGTATCCGTTTCTCTTGCAGCATAAATGTCTGCCAGGATCACATGATCCGTATGTGAAAGTGCCTCAACGAATTCCGGGAAGAGAGCTTTTGTACGTGTATAAGTATGAGGCTGGAAAATGCACCAGATCTCACGATGTGGATAATGGGTCGCAGCAGTCAGTGTTGCAGCAATCTCTGTCGGATGATGTGCATAGTCATCAATGATCGTTACACCATTAGTCTCGCCTTTGTATTCAAAACGACGGTCTGTACCGTGAAATTCTTTCAGTCCCTTTTTGGCAACGGAAACATTTACATCCAGAAGATCTGCAACAGCAAGTGCGGCAAGTGCGTTGGATACATTATGGTCTCCACTTACAGATAAGGAAATACGATCTACAAATTCACCGTTCTTTACCAGGTCAAAAGATGCCTCACCGAGTTCGTCATGAGTCACATTTGCAGCATGATAAGTTGCGGAAGGATTCGTTCCGTAAGTTACGATTTTGCAGTCAAGATCTCCTGTAATCTCATCCAGACGATCAATGTCACCATTGATAACAAGTGTTCCGTCTTTTGGAAGCAGCTTTGCAAATCTGTGGAAAGAGTTGCGGATATCCTCCAGATCCTTGAAGAAGTCCAGATGATCTTCGTCAATATTCAGAATCACACTGATCTTAGGAAAGAAGCTAAGGAAACTGTTTGTATATTCGCATGCTTCCGTAACAAAAATCTCGGAATTACCGACACGGATATTTCCACCGATTGCTTTTAAGATTCCGCCAACAGAAATAGTCGGATCCATCTCTCCGGCCAGAAGAATGTGTGAAATCATAGAAGTTGTTGTTGTTTTTCCGTGAGTTCCGGAAACTGCGATTGGAATGTCGTAGTTTGTCATAAGCTGTCCGAGAAGTTCAGCACGTGTCAGCATCGGGAGTCCTTTTTGAACTGCAGCCTGATATTCTTCATTGTCTTTGTGAATTGCAGCCGTATATACAACTACATCGATACCATCTATAATATTAGAAGCTTTCTGTCCATAGAAAATCTGTGCGCCGGCTTTTTCAAGATGATCTGTCAGAGCAGATTCTTTGTTGTCAGATCCGGAAACAGTAAAGTTCTCTTCTAAAAGTACCTCGGCAAGTCCGCTCATGCTGATACCGCCGATTCCGATAAAATGTACGTGTACTGGCTGGTCAAAATTAATTTTATACATAATTAAGATTCCTTCCTCATATATATAATAATATAGGCAAATTGTGTTGGGAAAAATCCCGTCTGTAGTATCGTTGGATTGCTCTGTGCGGCACACTTTCACAATCCAAATAATAATTCTTTCTAACTTATTATTATATACATATATGAGAAAAAATCCAACCCGCAATTTTTTGTAATATTTTCATAAAAAGCGGAGAAATTATTCAAATGTTTTGTAAAATATGTTCACGAAATGGAACATATATGGTATAATATTTATCACAGACTACTGAGAAGGGGTGAAGACATGAGGAAAAAGGAAATGATAGCAATGCTCCTGGCAGGAGGACAAGGCAGCAGACTTGGTGTTCTGACATCAAAAGTTGCGAAACCGGCTGTTGCATTTGGTGGAAAATACAGAATCATTGATTTTCCGCTAAGTAACTGTATTAATTCAGGAATTGATACTGTAGGTGTATTGACACAGTATCAGCCATTACGTTTGAATTCACATATCGGGATAGGTATCCCATGGGATTTGGATCGAAGCATCGGTGGTGTTTCGATTCTTCCGCCATATGAGAAGAGTACAAGCAGTGAGTGGTATACAGGTACAGCGAATGCCATTTATCAGAATCTGGAATACATGGAATCGTTCCATCCAGATTATGTATTAATTTTATCTGGAGATCACATTTATAAGATGGATTACCAGGTGATGCTTGATTATCATAAGGAGAACAATGCAGATGTTACAATCGCGGCTATGCCGGTTCCGATAGAAGAGGCAAGCCGTTTTGGAATTGTAATCACCGATGATAGCGGTAAGATTACAGAATTTCAGGAGAAACCGCCACAGCCGAAGAGTAATCTGGCATCAATGGGAATCTACATATTTAGCTGGAAAGCATTAAAAGAAGCTCTTGTAGCATTGAAGGACGAGCCTGGATGTGACTTTGGAAAGCATATCATTCCGTATTGTCATGAGAAGGGTGAGCGCCTGTTTGCTTATGAATACAATGGATACTGGAAAGATGTTGGAACACTGGGATCTTACTGGCAGGCTAATATGGAGCTGATCGATATTATACCGGAATTTAACCTTTATGAAGAATTTTGGAAGATTTACACTAACAGTGCTATACTTCCGCCTCAGTACATTGCAGAGAATGCTGTAATAGACCGAAGCATTATCGGCAATGGCTGCGAGATTTATGGAGAGGTACATAATTGTGTTATCAGTGCCGGAGTCACAATTGAAGAAGGTGCGGTAGTGAGAGATTCAATCATCATGAGCGATTGTATGATTGGAAAAGGCTGTGTGATCGATAAATCTATCATAGCTGAGAATACGAAGATTGGCGAAGGCGCGATTCTTGGAATTGGCAGTGAAGAACCGAATAAATTAAAACCGGCAGTCTACTCATTTGGACTTGTAACGATCGGAGAGAATTCTGTAATCCCGGATCACGTACAGATTGGTAAGAACACCGCAATCAGTGGAATTACGAACAAAGAAGATTATCCGGACGGAGTACTTGGAAGTGGAGAAACATTAATAAAGGCGGGTGAGATAGCATGAGAGCAGTAGGAATTATTTTAGCAGGCGGTAACAATAACAGGATGAAAGAGCTGACTCACAAAAGAGCAGTAGCAGCAATGCCAATTGCAGGAAGCTATCGATCCATTGATTTTGCACTTAGTAATATGACGAATTCTCATATTCAGAAAGTTGCGGTGTTGACGCAATATAATGCCCGTTCCTTAAATGAACATTTGAATTCTTCAAAATGGTGGAATTTCGGAAGAAAGCAGGGTGGACTGTACGTATTTACACCGACCATTACAAATGATAATGGATACTGGTATCGCGGAACGGCCGATGCCATTTACCAGAATATGGATTTCCTGAAAAAGAGTCATGAACCGTATGTTGTTATAGCATCCGGAGATGCGGTATATAAGATAGATTACGGTAAAGTTCTTCAGTATCATATTGACAAAAAGGCTGACGTTACGGTAGTATGCAAAGAGATGGATCCGTCAGATGATGTGAGCCGATTCGGAACAATCCGAATGGATGACGATATGCGTATAACAGAGTTTGAAGAGAAGCCGATGGTGACAAAATCAAACATGATTTCAACAGGAATCTATGTGATCAGAAGAAGATTACTGATTGATCTGATCGAGCATGCAGCGGAAGAAGAAAGGTTTGACTTCGTCAATGATGTTCTGATCCGTTATAAGAATCTGAAGAAGATCTATGGTTACAAGATTGATCATTACTGGAGCAATATTGCAACTGTAGATGCTTATTATAAGACTAATATGGACTTCTTGAAGCCGGAAGTAAGAAACTATTTCTTCAAGCAAGATCCGGAAATTTATTCAAAAGTCAGCGACCTGCCTCCTGCAAAATATAACCCAGGCGCGTCTGTCAAGAACAGTCTGGTAGGAAGCGGAAGCATTATCAACGGAACTGTGGAGAATTCTGTAATATTTAAGCAGGTATTTGTGGGAAATAACTGTGTGATCAAAAATTCAATTATTTTAAATGATGTGTATCTTGGGGATAATACTTACATTGAAAACTGCATCGTGGAAAGCCGTGATACAATCAGAGCCAACACACGTCACGTTGGAACAAACGGGATAAAAGTGGTTGTCGAAAAGAACGAGAGGTACGCACTGTAAGATCAGTGCGCCTAGATAGAAAGGGGCAATAACATGCAGATAACAGATGTAAGAGTAAGAAAAGTAGCGAAGGAAGGAAAATTGAAAGCAGTAGTATCAATCACGATGGATGAAGAATTCGTTGTACATGATATTAAAGTTATTGAAGGGGAAAAAGGACTTTTTATTGCTATGCCAAGTAAAAAAGCAGTGGATGGAGAATACAGAGATATTGCTCATCCAATCAATTCCGGAACTCGCGAAAAGATTCAAAGCATCATCCTCGAGAATTACGAAAAAGTATTAGAAGAGGCACCTGAGGAAGCCGTTATCTAGTTTGTGTGAATAGAGAACATACGAACAGAAGCTTAAGGAAAATTGAAAAAAGAAAATGAAACGAAGAAGCGGGATATGTAATTGGAGGCATATCCCGCTTCTTTGTTTCAACTATTTAAAAATATTCTTGTGCGAAAATCCGTGTAGATTTGATTTAAATCACGAAACAGTTTTCGAGTTCAGTTCTTTTAAAATCTTATCAGCATTGTAATCAGGTGCCTGACAGAGGGCAATGTCATAGATCTGCTGAATGATATCCAGTGGTTCTTCGAGAATTTCAGAAATCTGAGCAGCAGAGCATTGTTTTTCTATCTTTTTGATAACCAGTTTGATTAAATGAAGCTGTTCGCCTTCAATTCGACCGGTACGTTCGCCTTCGATTCGACCGGCACGTTCACCTTCAATTCGTCCCTCAAGCCGTCCTTCTTCGCGACTGACTCGCCTCGTCTCCTGAACATCGTAAGCCTGAAAATTATCAAACATCATACTGAATTTCCTCCTTGTGATCTGGTCTGTAACCTCATAAACTTCTTCATCAGGTATATTCAGTTTATGAAGAAGAACTGCAATTACTTTCCCAATGATTTTTAATAGATAATCTGGGGTGTTTTCTGTAAGATGTTCCGTATATTCTTTCGGTATATCTTTTAAGGCATGAAATTCAGAGGAATTTTGAAGCTGATTAATAAGAAAGATCAAAGAGAGTTCATCATTCTTTTCAATCAGATCCTGTTTGGAATATTTGTTTAGCGGAACGACCAGGTAATTGAAACTTGGTATATAATCGCCCAAGACGTTGTTCAAAAAGACACGATCCTTAAAGTTCAACGGTGCAGACCATGTGCTGGTTCCTTCATAATATACAACAGGCAGGATTGGCGGATAAAGAAAAGCTTTGGATTTTGTGATGCCTTTATGTAGCTTTTCCTGTTGCGCAGCATAATCTGTCCAAATAAATACGATATAACGAAGTATCCGGAAGGACATGTCAAAATCATTTTCTGATTGATGTTCAATCAGTGCAATCAGATAGATTTCGGAATCACCTATGCGAATTTTATTCACAGTATCTGAGTCTCTGGATTCCTGAAATAAAGGCAAAAAATGTGAAGAAACATTTTCAATATCTTCGGGCTTTATCTCCTTAAAAAGAGGAATGTCCGTGTAACCTTTTAGAAATTGAGCGCAGAGTACCGGGTCTCCGAATACAATCTTAGCAGCGTTGTCTTTTGTGTGAGAATTGTTTACCCCATTTGAAGTTGTTGTGTTTTGTGTTTCCATAAATCTCCTTTCTGGACGAATCTGATATGGAAACTATCTGAATATATTTTAACATTTTGAGTATAAAAAAACAATGTAAAAAGATTATATGATGAGAAAATGTAATTAAATTCAGAAGTACCGTATCATTTGTCCGGTGAAAGTGTAGCTGTATTAGTGCCGGGAATCACTGAAAGCTGCGGTGAACGAGTAACTTCATCAAAAATCTGAGTAATCTTTGCTGAAAAAGCAAATGAAATTCAGAAATGAAATCTTGGCTAAGGATTTCTGTGGGCACTGAAACATAATGAAAATATCATGCCCGAAATTTGATGTAGACGTAGTGTAACATAGTGCTGTAATAAAACGCAATAGAAAAATAAAAATATTTCTAATATAGTCTCCACATACTTGGAAAAAATAAAACTATATCAGAGGTGGCAGCTATCTCACATCTGATATAGTCTGATATATTATGATGTTGGGGTCAAAAGCCCCAACTATGATGCCTACGGATTGTTCCGTGCGTTGCACTTCCACAATCCTCCCAATTATTCGCATATCGTGGGATTGTCATCCCACTTTTAGGCTCATATTGGGGCGGGTCCCAAGGTCTTTCATCCACTTATGAGCAAGCTCATGTGGATTTAGACCTTTTGACCCTGGCATCATATATTATACATAATAATCAAGTGAAAATGTCATTGCTTTCTTTGTGACAGGGTGCCTGAACTCCAACTGATATGCACAAAGACACAGTGGTGTGCGCCTCGCAATCAGCTTCGGTGAGTCGGGGGTATACTTCGTGTCACCGATGATCGGGCAGCCCATACCGGAAAGCTGCACACGAATTTGATGATGGCGTCCAGTATCTAATTTGATTTTTAGCTGACTGGTCGCGACAGGAATTGCGGAAGCAATATCAGCAAAAAATGTAGTATCAACTAAATCATAATGAAGCTTTGCTAATTTGGCATCTGCAGTACCTTTCTGACAGATTCTGGAAGTATTTGTTCTGGCATCTTTTACAAGGAAGTTTTCTAAATCAGCAGATGTTGGTTCTGGCGTTCCCGCAACTAATGCATAGTAATGCTTACCGAAGCCGGAAGTTGTAAGCTGCCGGTTCAGTTCCTTTGCGGCAGCAGGCGTCTTGGCGAAGACGAGAATTCCACTTACCGGCTGATCCAGTCTGTGAATGACGGCAAGGTACGGCTCACCGGATTTACCAGAAGTCATGCTGATATGATTTTTTAAAAGGCTCACCATGTCTGGGGAGCCGATGCGTTTGCTTTGGGTTGCAACTCCGGCTGGTTTGACACAGACCAGAATCTGTGTATCTTCGTATAAAATGTTCATATCTTTAATCATATTAAAAGTCCTTTTTTAAATAATTCAGATGTTCGGATTCGCGGACAAACCGTGATATATGACTATATTGAAATAAAATGAAAAGGTTGTCAAGAAATTGTTTCTGAAATTAAATGTAGACAAAGAAAACCCTATGTGTTAGTATACATACAAAGCATTATATTTCTGACAAATCATTCTATCAAATTTATCTATCTATATCTTGAATGTATCCTTTCTGCTGCGGCAGGGGTGAAGAAATCGCAATGCTTAAAAACCCCTATTAACTAGCAGAGAGATGAGAAGAAAAGAGCAGATATAGCCAACAGAAGAAATGTCAGATAAAAGGGATCGGTTGTTGGTGAAAGGTATATTTTCATTTGGAATCTCCTGCGATATTTCAAATGAAAAGGAGGAACCTTATGTGTGTAAATGCTACACATACACCAGTAAACCGAAGCTTCAAGGCCAGAATCTTTGAGATGATTTTTAGTAACAAAGAAGAACTGCTAAGCCTGTATAATGCGGTAAATGGAACAGATTACAAGAATTCGGATGAACTTGAGATTAATACGCTGGAGAATGCGATCTATATGGCGATGCATAATGATATTTCGTTTGTGATTGGATTTTATGTTTCATTATATGAGCATCAGTCAACGTATAGCCCAAATCTTCCATTACGTTATCTGCTTTACATATCGGATGTATATTCAGCAATGACAAAGAATATGAACCTGTATGGAGAGACTGCAGTTGCGCTGCCGGCACCGAGATTTATTATATTTTATAATGGAGCGAAAAAACGTCCGGAGCGAGAAGAACTTCAATTATCTGCATTATATAAGGTAAAGGAAGAAAATCCATCCTTGGAGTTACGGGCGACACTTTTGAACATTAATCCGGGCTTCAACGATGAACTGAAGCGTATGTGCAAGACTTTGGGAGATTATGCAGAGTATACAGCACGTATTCGACAATATGCACAAGAGATGCCGATTGAACTGGCAGTTGAACATGCGATCACAGAATGCATTAAAGAAGGAATTCTTGCAGAATTTTTAAGCAGGCAGAGAGCGGAGGCGAAAAGTGTGAGTATCTATGAATATGATGAAGAAAAACACCTTCGAATGGAACGGGAAGAAAACTACGAAAAAGGATATAAGCTCGGAGAAGAGGCTGGATATAAACTTGGTGCACAGCAAAAGGTAATGGATCAGGTGAAAAAGAAACTGGCGCGGGGAGCATCTGTAGATGAAATTGCGTCTGCGCTGGAAGAGGAGCCGGAGACGATCAAAGAGATTGTGGATGCATTAAAATAAAAATGTAGATAGAATGATTGAAGGAGTTGTGGAAAACCACAGCTCCTTTTATTGTGCTTTTAAAAGATCGTCTATCAAGAAAAGAAAATGTTGTTGCTGTTCAGGTGTAAGCTTCGATATCTTTTCAAAAAGTTCGTTAGTTGTTGTCGGATTTTCTAATGTCATATCAAAAAAATCTTTAGGATGTATATCAAAAAAATCACATATGTAAAAAAACACATTCATGGAGGGAAGAGATTTCTGATTCTCTATTTTGTTAATATAGCTCTCGCATTGACCGAGAGAAAGACTCATGTCGCGCGCGGAAACACCCTTCTGCGTACGGAGTTTATTTAAACGTTGGGAAAAGAAATTTAAATAGTCCATATAATACCTCCTTATGGAATTATATTCCATTTTTGGGATAAAACGGGGATTACAAAGAACTATTATGCGAATAGTAGGGAATAAAAATCGCAATAAAAAATATGTGCGAATAGAAAAAAACTATAAATTCAATTTAATATTAATAAAAACAATTGGAAAGGAAATATAGTCGAGAGTATACTTGAGAATAAAGAATTTAATTCTATATCAAATAAAAATAGAGGAATATATTCTTTCGAAGAGGAAATTCATAACATGTTAAGAAGAGAAAAATATGTATAGATGCGAAACATTATTTCCCATAAAAGTGATAAAAGATTTCGATTTATACAAAAGGGGTAAAGACATTGATTGAGGTAAAAAATTTAAATAAATCCTTCAAAGGGATTTCTGTTTTAAAAAATATAAATCTAACGATACAAGATAATGAAATATATGGATTGGTTGGTCCAAGCGGAGTCGGAAAATCAACTCTTTTGAATTGCTTAACAGGTCTTGAAATATATCAATCGGGGAGTATTGCAATTGATGGTATCAAATTAGAAACTTTATCTGAACTTAAAATGAGACAGTTTCGTAAAAATATGGGAATGATATTTCAAAATTTTTCTTTGATTGGCAGAAAAGATGCTTTTCATAATATTGCGCTTCCTATGGAGTGTTGGAAATATCCTAAAAATGAGATTAAAAATCGCGTAGAAGAGTTAGCAGAACTTACTGGTATTCAAGACAAATTAAAATGTAGGCCATCCGAATTGAGTGGAGGTCAAAAACAAAGAGTGGCTATTGCTAGAGCGTTGGTAATGAATCCTAAGTATTTATTATGTGACGAATGCACATCTGCGTTAGACCCAAAATCAACAGTAGCAATTTTGGGACTTTTAAAAAATCTACAACAAAAATTTAAAATAACAATTATTGTTGTTACACATGAAATGGATGTTATACAGAATCTTTGTGAGAGAATGGCTATTTTGGATAAAGGAGAAGTTTCTTTGACTGGAAATGTAAAAGAAATTTTTGAAAATAAACCCAAGGAATTAAAAGAATTAATTGGAGAAGATAATCAAAAAATTTCAATTACATTAGATATAGAAGATTTTGTAGGAGTTCAAAAATATTTAAATGAAACTAATACTCAGTATAAAGTGTCGGGAGGTTTTTAAATGATAGGAATTACGAGGGCACTAGAAAATACAAACCTGATGCGTTATATGTCATCTGTTATTATACCAGCAATTGGAGATACTTTAATAATGGTATTGATATCAGCTATATTTTCAATTTTTTTTGGTATTTTTTTAGGAATTATTCTTGTGATGACTGATAAAAATGGCTTATCACCGCACCCAATTATTCACGGTGTTTTAGCTAAAATAACAGATATTATTCGTTCTTTTCCGATGATGATTTTAATAGTTGCAATTGCACCTATTACAAGATTTTTTATCGGAACTAAAATAGGTGTACAAGCAGCCATTTTTGCAATTGTAATTGGAAGTACTCCATTTGCAACAAGAATGACAGAAAATTCGTTAAATACTGTTGATTCGCAACTTATTAAGATGGCTCGTTCAATTGGTGCATCTAAACTTCAAATTATATTTAAAGTAATGCTTGTGGAAGCATTACCAACGTTAGTATCTAATTTTACGATTATGATGATTAATATGCTGAATACTTCAGCGATGGCAGGAGCAGTTGGGGCTGGTGGACTTGGAGCAGTTGCTTTGACCTATGGCTATCAAAGATTTGATTATTTGATTATGTACTTTATTGTAATTATATTGATATTTCTTGTTATGCTTATACAGGGGATAGGCAACAAGTTATATAAATTAACTAAATAATTTTATAAAACGGAGGATTAAAAATGAAAAGAAGATTATTAGGAGTGTTGCTTGCAGTGGCAATGGTAGGCACATTAGCAGCGGGATGTGGAAGTAAGTCCACGGAAAGTGAAAAGAAAACGGAAGACAAAAAGGTTATTAAAATAGCAGGGACTGCTGTTTCAGAAGTTTTTTATGAAGCGTTTAAAGACAAGTATGAAGCAGAAGGGTACAAGACAGAATTTGTATCATTTGATTCTAACCCTGTTTGCTTAGAGGCTTGTGCCAGCGGGGAAACGGATGTGTCGCTTGGTCAGCAGAAGAAATTTGCTTTAAGCTATAATGAAAGTAATGGAGCAGATTTGGATATGGTAAAGCCATATGGAATGTATACTGGTATCGGTTTATATTCTGAAAAATATAAATCAGTAGATGAGATACCAGAAGGATCACAGATTGCAGTCATGAACGATGCTACAAATGAAGACGTTTCTTTAAAAATTTTGGAAGAGGCAGGACTTATAAAATTAGCTGATGATGTAGACCTTGCTACTGTTGCAGATATTGTTGATAATCCAAAGAATCTTGAAATTGTAGAAATGGAACAGGCTCAGACGGTTACGGCTCTTGAGGATATGGCAGCAGCATGTTGCTGGTTTACACATATGTCTGCTGCGGGAAAAGATCCTTCTTCCTATATAGTACGGGATAATGTAATGGTAAATTATCCAATGGGTGTAATAACAAAGGGTGATGATGTTCAATCTGACTGGGCAGTAGCAATGGCAGAATGCTTGCGTGATTCAGATGTACAGAAAAAAATTAATGAAACATATCCGAATGTATTTGAATTCTATACAAGTGATGATCAGGTTAAGGAATAATGAAAAATAAATGGAAACATACAGTGGATAAACTGTATTGTGCATTGGAGTTGGAGCGAAAAGTAGTTGGAATAAATTTTTTGGCAACTGAAGATGATTATGATAAAGCAGACGGAATAGCTTTAAAAAAAACAATTAATTATTGTCAGATGATTGCTGCAGCTACAAAAGGCAACATGATTAAAGCAAAAAAATCAGATTTTAAATGTCAAAGTGGACCGAGAGTATTGGGAATGGATGTAGATGATTCTAGAAATGCTCATGGTGAGAATTGGGCTCGTTTGAAACTGTATAATAGTTCAAAACTTTCTAGTGAAGTGAGAGAACAATTAAGTTATATGGAAAAAGGATATATTGGAGTTTCTGTTGCCCCAATTGAGCAATTAAATGATTTTCCAGATGTTACCATTATTGTTACAAATCCATATAATGCTATGAGAATTATACAAGGATATGCATATTTTTATGGGATGCCAAAGGCTATTCGAATGATTGGAAATCAAGCACTTTGTCTTGAAAGTACAGCAAGGCCATATGTGGCAAAAGATATGAATGTATCAATGCTATGTATTGGGACCCGACATCGCGCTGGATGGAAAGATGATGAAATGGCAATTGGAATTCCAAGAGAACAGATTTCGAATGTTATTGAAGGTTTGTTGGCAACGCTTAATCAGATGGAAAGTGATTGTAATAAAAAGAATATAGAAGAAAAATTAAAAGAAAAAAATATTTCGTTTGATATACGATATGGATGTAATTATTACATGGATTGTAAATAAAAGTGAAGACATGTAAGAGAGAATAAAAAATAAAGTGATTAAGTATGAAAAATGGGAGATGCTAGAAATGGCAACTCCCATTTTGAAGTAGTATATTATGTAATTATGGATATTGTGAATACATTTTTATTCCCAATTCGCTGGCTGTACCGGGTATTTCGCACATTTTCTTGCTGCGCGCATGTAGGCATCGATGTTTTCCAAGGATGTCTGTACCGGAATGTCACATCCTGGTGCAATGGTAAATCCGCGCGGATTGTCCCAGCATTTGCGGAAGCAGCCGATGACAGATTGCTCTATAGATTCTGGAGTTCCCTGTAGAATGTCAACTGGAGAGACATTTCCCATAATAGAAAGCTTGTCGCCGACTAGTTCTTTGGCAACAGCAATATCTACCGCGCTGTCGATGCTGACTCCGCGGATTCCCATCTCGGGGAAAGTTTCAAGAAGTCTTGTTGTATCTCCGCAGATGTGGAAACCGGCACCGCGGCTGCCCCATTCTTTCCATTTATCCATAACTTTTTTGTAATATGGAATTACAAATTCACGGAACTGTTTTGGTGACAGAAGGGAAGCGGTTGGTTCTGCGAGACCAATTCCAATTTGGTTTTCTACAAATTTGCGGCCAACTTCGATGGTAATGTCAGCGGCAAAGTCTAAAAGTTTGTGAAGTCCTTCCGGGTCTTTTCTCATGGATTTGAGAATTTTCTCTGTTCCGGCAAGATTTGCGGCAGTTGTAAATGGTCCCATGAACCCGACTCCTGTGAAAATCTCATCATTTAATTCGTCTTGGATAATCTGAACTGTCTCATAGGTAGTCTGTGCATTTGTATCATTTTCAAAACGAATTTTCTCAAGATCCAGTTGATGGATATCGGAAAAATCTTTCACGATATATTCTTTGATGATAGGAATTCCGGTTGGATCATAGGTAGATTCGGCGCCGAATGCAACCGGAATGCCATCCAAACGATAGTTTACACTTAATCCATCCTGACCGAAACGCTTGTAGCTTTCAATAAGCCAGTGGGCGCGAGATTTTGCTTCTACAAAAGCTTCTTGATAAGATACTCCGAAGTTCATACCGATGTATGGAGAAAATAATTTGATCGGCATACGATCTACTGGTTTGCCGGCAAATAAGGCAAATGCCCTTTCTTTTGGTGTCATTTGATCATCTTTGTGCATAACGACACCTCTCTTTTTATTGATTTGCTTTGGATGTCAAAACATATAAATTTTAATTAAACTATACGCCAGTTAACTAGATAGAACAAGGAATGAGTGAGAAAAAGAAGATTGAAAAATATGATATATGAGGGGGAATATAGAAGAAAAATATAAATAAGATCGAGATATATTATTTGATAAAAAATATGGTATACTGAACCATATATCAGCTGGGAGTCAATCACCCAGCTGATATAGCCTCCGGCAGGGCGCACATTGTCCAGTGGACAATGGTTTTGCGCCGACCGAAACGGAGTGTAGACTTGCAGAGGTGCGCAGTAGAAGTATGTCATGCAATTGCATGATGTGCAGCTCGCAGCAAGAATGCGTTCGGCATTCTTGAATAATGGGATAAGAGGGATAAGAATGAAAATTGAGAAGAATGTGAAAGATCAGATGACACCAATTGAACGAAAGAAGGCAATTCAAAATGGTGAGAGGGCAGACCGAGTGATGGCGATGCCGTTTACCAGCGAGTTTAAGTGTTATCTGAGTGGGATAAGTATTCGTGATTTTTGGTTCGATGTGGAGAAAATGGCACAGGCAGAGCGAATTGCATTTAACCGTTATGGATATGACCGGATTGTGATCGGACCGAATACAAGAGGAATCGTGGAAGCGCTAGGAGGGAAATTTATCTATCCGGAAAATGGAGTTCCATATGCCGATGCCCCAATGATATCTGATTATCAAAAGCTTGATGAGATGGAGCCGGTCGATGCAAAGCGAGATCCTCGAATTGCAGTATTTATAGAAGAAGCGAAAATATTGAGCGAAGAGGCGCAGGGAATTGTACCGATTGAGGCAAGCATTGGCGGACCATTTACAATTACTTCTTCGCTTCGAGGGGTGGAAAAATTGCTTAGAGATTGCCGGAAATATGGAGAGGAAGTTCATCGGCTGATGAGAATTGTAACAGATAGTCAGAAAAGCTGTATTGATATGGCAGCTGAATATGGACTTGGAATTGCCATGGCAGATCCGGTCGCAAATCCAGCATTGATTGGACCGAAAATGTATGAAAAATTCGTTTTCCCATATACAAAAGAGCTGACCGATTATGCATATGAAAAGACAGGACATAAAGTATCTCTTCATATGTGTGGAGACACAAGGAGTATTTGGAAATATCTTGGACAATATCAGTTAAATGAATTGAGCCTGGATAATATTATAGATATTAAGCAGGCGGCAGACGAGATTGGCAGTGAAGTACCGATTGCAGGAAATGTAGATCCGGTGAGTATCGTTATGAAAGGAACAAAAGAAGAGATTTTTGCAGATGTAAAACGATGCGTGGAATTAGGAAGTACGGCGAAGAAGGGTTACACACTTGCAACGGGATGTGATATTCCGGAGACAACAGATCCACAGAAGATAGACTGGTTCATGGATGCAGCAAGAGCATGTGGGGAATATAAGGGATAAAACTTGTATGGTATATGCATGAGAAGAATACATGATATATAGATAATATAAATAAGAGAGTTATATATATAGAAAACGGCAATTTGATGAAGGCTAGTGATTGTGATAATCTATATATAAAGTTTTTGTAAAAGGGATAAATATGACAATACAGGAAATTATGAAGCGCATTAAACTTTCAGAGGAAGCGCAGTGTGTAGTGCAAGAACAGAAAATGACAGAAGAGGATTATGAAAGATGGAAGGTCCTGTTTCAGACAGATTTGAAGATGTTCTTGGAAGAGTGGAAAAACCAGAATGAATATAAGGAAAAAGCTTTGTATTTTTATCTGAGATTGAGTTGTGAGACTTATACGTGTTATCGGGAGCAGAAGATCAGTGATAAAGTTTTTGATGATACTTTTTACGATATCACAATTTGGTGTGAAGAGTGTTACAGAAAATATGGAGTGTACGGATTGAAAGAATTGTGGTGGCTGGCTCAGTCAATGAATATGAAATTATTTCGATTGGGAAGGCTTCAGTTCGAACCAATAGTCATTGAAGAGGATATGGTAGGGGAAAATGAAGTGATTCCGAAAGGGACAAGGGCTTTAAATGTCCATATACCGGCAGGAGAGTCGCTTGATTTGAAAGTTTGTTTGGATTCTTTTCGGAATGCAGAAGCATTTTTCGGGGAAAAAGGTCAGATATATGTTTGTGATTCCTGGCTGCTTTCACCTGAATTGAAAAAATTACTAAGTGAAAAAAGTAATATCATTCGTTTTCAGAATTTATTTGAAATTACGAAAGTATATTATGCATTTCCACAGGCGGAACAAAGAGTATTTGGAGAAATATTAGAAGATAAAAGTCAGTATCCGGAAGATACCCTTTTGCAAAGAAACTTAAAAAAATATTTAATGGACGGAAAAAATCCGGGGATCGGCACCGGATTTGTTAAAAACATATATCAATATATTTAAACATTAAAATATTTGTTAAACGTCAAATGCCGGAAAAATTCATGAAAAAGAAAAGGAGAAAGAGAAACATGAAGAAAAAATTAGTAAGTGTACTGCTTTGTGTTGCTATGGCAGCATCAATGGCAGTTGGCTGTGGCTCCAAGTCTGACAGCAAAAGTAAAGAGTCGGATTCAGATGGAAAAACAACTCTTACATTCTGGTGTCACGAGAATGAGCCTTGGGTAAAATCTTACAAAGCAATGGCTGAAAAATTTGAAAAAGAGAATCCGGAGTATACGGTGGAAGTGAAAGATTATCCTTTCAAGGTATATAATGATAAGATTCAGACTGCTCTGACATCAAAGACTAGTGGCCCGGATATCATTGCTGTATGGGGTGGAACAGCGCCTTCATTTATTGAATCAGATGCGTTGTCTGAGGTTCCGGAATCACTTTCAAAAGAATTGAGCGAAGATTATCTTGCACCGACGACAGGTATTTACACAAAAGAAGGTAAATATTATGGTGTGCCGATGGAGTTTAACTTAGAGTACGGCGGAATGATCGTGAATAAAAAGTTATTTGATGAAGCAGGAATTTCATATCCGACTACATGGGATGAGCTTAGAAGCGTATCTAAACAGGTTGCTAAGATGAATGGCGATGTATCTGAAATGAAAGGTTTCGAGATGATCGATTCTGATGCTCTGATCTGTAACTATCTTGCAATGATCCTTCAGCAGGGTGGACAGTATATTCAGGATGATAATTCTGTTAAATTTGATACACCGGAAGGTGTGAAAGCTATGAATGAAATTCTTAGCATGGTAAAAGACGGAGAATGTGATCTTGAGAACCTGACTGCTGGCGAGTATTGCTTCAACGATGTATATCAGGATAAAGGATATATGTCTTCTGTAGGTTCATGGGCAATCGGTGAAGGAACAGATTCTTATAGCCTTACATATGGTAAAGATTTTGAGTATGTTCCTGTTCCGCAGTATGGAGATAAGATGGCATTTGCTTCTGAGACAGGTTGGGGACTTATGGTTCCAAAGAACAGTGCTAATCAGGAAGGTGCATGGAAATTTGTAGAGTTCTTCAGCCAGCCGGAGAATCTGGTCGAGCACAATATTGCTTGTAACCAGTTGCCGCCAAGAAAATCCTTACTTGACAGCCAGGAGTACAAAGATGCAATGCCAAATATCGCATTTTTGTTAGACATCCTTCCAAATGGTCAGTGGATGGGACCTTACAACACATCTGATATGAGAGATATTTTCAATGATATGTTCATTGAACTGTGTCAGTCTGATAATCCGGATGTAGAGACAGCATTAGCAGATGCTTCAAAAGAAATTTCAGAGAAGTGTCAGCTTAGCTATTCTATAAAGTAGCAGACAGTAATTAAGGTGGAGAATTCCGAGAGGGATTCTCTGCCGTTTTTAGAAATGAGGAAACTTATAGATGAAGAATAATCGTTTTGTTGCGAGCGTATTAATTCCGGGATTTATATTTTTGATTATTTTTTCTGTATTTCCGGTTGCGTATGGCCTGGGTATTTCTTTTTTTGATTATAATCCGGCCAGCAGTTATCAGGAATTTCTTGGATTAGAGAATTATAAAAGATTACTTACGGATAAAGTGTTTTGGATTTCAGTGAAAAATACTGTGGTTTTTTGCGTAATTGCAGTAACAGCTAATATTATTATTACTTTATTTCTGGCTAAAATAATTTCAATTATTCCATCAAAGGGATTAAAAACATTGTTTAGGACAATTTTATTTATTCCTTGTATAGCACCGATGGTAGGGACATCTATGGTATGGAAATATGGAATTGTAGGAACTGACGGAGGTCTTTTGAATCGCATTATGTCAATATTTGGCATGGTACCAAGAAACTGGTACCTTACTACATGGCAGATGTTGGCGATTATTATTGTATATACATTATGGGCGGATATTGGGTATAATGTGGTGCTGTTTACAGCAGGAATTGAAGCAGTTCCGAAAGTGTTTGATGAAGCTGCTGAACTTGATGGGGCAGGACCAATCAGAAGATTTATTATGATAAAACTTCCGCTGATGGGAAGGACGTTTGCATTTGTGGCAATTATGACAATGGCGAATTATTTCCAGATGTTTGCGCAATTTAGTGTGTTTGTGCCGGATGGTGGAAGAAATAATGCGGCAATGGTTCTTACGAACTATGTATACCGGACGAGTTTTGGAAGTTATGATATGGGATATGCATCTGCAATCGCTGCGGGATTGTTTGTCATTGTATTTATTGTTGCTATGATTCAGAATAGAATTATGCGTGCGGATTGGAGTTATGAATAATGAAAAAGAAAAAAAGTGAATACAAAAAGCATCATGTAATTATACTTATATTTTTAACTATTTTTTCTCTTATCATGATGTATCCAATGGCATGGATGTTAGTAACGTCTTTTAAAACGAATGCTGATATAAGAGCTAATCGTACAAAGTTTTTGCCAACGGAGTGGACTTTGGAAGGATATCGTACAGCGTTTGCTAAAGCACCGATAGGGCAATGGTTTTTGAATAGTATGCTGGTAGTTATTTGCATTACAGTTGCGGTTATATTTACAAGCACATTGATTGGATTTGTGTTTGCAAAGTACGAATTCAAAGGGAAGAAAGTGTTGTTTGTTATTCTTCTGGCAACGATGATGGTTCCGCCGCAGGTGACAATGATTCCAAGGTATTTGATGATACAGGAAATGCATCTGTTTAATACAATTGGTGCGTTAATTGTGCCGGGGCTTGTCAGTGCATTTTCTATTTATATGGCGAGGCAGTTCATTGCAGATCTTCCAGATAGTATTTGTGAAGCAGCCAAAATGGATGGAGCAGGACCGTTTCGAATTTATTGGAGTATTGTTCTGCCGAATATTAAGCCGGCAATTGGATCAATTGGAATTTTTACTGCTATGATGAATTGGAACGACTATTTAAATCCTCTTTTGATGTTAAATGATATGGAAAAGATGACACTTCCACTTGGACTTGTGATTTTCGATACACAAAGGGTATCGGATATGTCGGCAACTATGGCGGCGGCTTCTATGATGATGATGCCGATGATTATTATATTTGTATTGTTCCAGAAACAGTTTATTAAAGGAATGACATTGAGTGGAATAAAATAGAAAGAATTGTCGGTGAAAATAGTTGTGATTTCAGAATAATAGACAGGGAAAATACAATCTTTTTTGCAAATGGTTAAAATATTTATCTGGTGTTAAGATAAAAAAATTATTTATTTAAAAACCTAATAAACAAAGAGGATTTATTTGAAATCTCTATTTGTTTTATACTCAAACAGTATGCTATACTTTATTACGATAGTTAATAAACATGATTAGTGAAATTACTAGGGAGGAAAATGGAAATGAAAAAGAAGATAGTTAGTATTCTGTTAGTTGCTGCTATGGCTGTGTCTATGGTTGCAGGCTGTGGAAGCAAAAGCGACAGCAAAAAAGCTGACAGCAAATCTGGCGAGAAGACATTAGAGGTTTGGGTACCACCGCTTGATGAGGATACCGAGAAGAACTGGGGAGATCTCCTGACAGACTGGGAGAAGGAGAATAACTGTAAAGTTAACATCACATTAGTTCCTTGGGAGTCATATGAAGAAACATACACAACAGCATTGAACTCTGGTGAGGGTCCGGATGTTGGATATATGTACAATGAGATGTTCCCGACATTCATTGATGCAGGTGCAGTAGAAGATATGTCTTCTTATGTTACAGATGAAGATAAAAAGGAGTACAAATATCTTTCTAATGGCAACATGATGGATGGACAGTATGGATGGCCATTAGTAACAGGAGTTCCTTTTGTATTATATTACAATGAAGATATCTTAACTGAGCTTGGTGAGAAAGCACCTGAGACATGGGATGATTTTGCGCGTATCTGTAAAGAAGCAACAAAAGATACAGATGGTGATGGAACAGTTGATCAGTATGGTCTTGCTATGGGATTAAATACAAGTAATTCCGGATCTGGTTTACAGCTTCTGAACGGATTCTACTATTTCGCATTATGGCAGAATGAAGGACAGATTTATGCAGATGATCTTAAATCTGTAACATTTGCAGATGAGGCTGGAACAGAGGCTATGCAGTGGCTGAAAGACCTGACACCATACTTAAATCCGGACTTTATGTCCTATTCATGGTCTGATGGATTTTCACAGGTATTCGGAGCAGGAAAATCTGCATTTGGTATCAGCAGATCTTCACAGACAGATGGAACTACATTTGCAGAGACATATCCAGATTTGAACTGGGATTTTGTAACTTCTCTGAAGAACAAAACATACGGAACATTCGGAGCTACAGACAGCTTAACGCTGATGTCTGCTTGTGAAGATAAAGATCTTGCTATGGACTTCATCAAATATGTAACAGGTTCTGAGTTTATGACAAAGTATCATGCAAAATGCCCGGGAGCTGCACTTACAGAGAGCGAGCCATATGTTGGTGATGAGAAGATGGAGAAAATCTACACAGAAGATAAAGATAAATGGCACGGACTTCAGGCTGGTCCTTGTGGAGTTCAGATTCTGACACAGTTATCTGCGAACTTCCAGGGAATCATGTCTGGAGAGACAACTGTTGAGGAAGGCTTGAAAGAAGCTGAAGATTATGCAAATGGTCTGTTAGATGAGTATTGGGCAAATAAATAAGAGACAGATAAATCGATTTTTGGATGCCTGCAATTTTTGCAGGCATCTTTTCTACTTTGCAGAATGAAATGCAGAGCTTTGGGGTGAAAAACAATTATGAATAAGAAGAAAATACAGAAACTTACGCCTTATTGTTACATAGCACCAATTACACTGATCTTGGTTACATTTGTTATAGTTTCGGTTATTATATCAATTGTACTCAGCTTTACGAGATATAATATTATGACTCCGCCGGTGTTCTATGGGATAAAGAACTATGCCCGATTATTAACGGATGCGAAGTTCTTGAAGGCTTTGAAAAATACATTGAAATTAATGGTTATGATCGTGCCGTTGCAGACGGTTCTTGCCATAGTCATTTCTACATTTCTTGTATCAAACAGGGATATGTTGATTGGAAAGATTGCAAATAGTGTAATCTTTATTCCGGTCCTTTGTTCCAATGCGGTAACAGGAGTTATCTGGAGAGAAATGTTGAACGGAAAATTTCCGGTTGTAGAGAAATTTTTTCATTTATTTGGAATAGAGCCGTCTATGCTGATTGGTGATGCAAAGACAGCACTTGCTGTAGTTGCGGCGGTAGCAATCTGGAAATCTATGGGATATTATGTTGTTATTTATTCGTCCGGTCTTATGGGGATATCGGATACATACTATGAAGCAGCAAAAGTAGATGGCGCGGGTACAATGAGAAGATTTTTCGGAATTACGCTTCCGATGTTAAAGCCGACAATCATTCTGGCATTGTTCTTATCAATTACAAGTTCCCTGCAGTGTTTCGATTTGATCTATACATTGACAGGCGGTGGACCGAACAATGCGTCTACAACCTTGGTAGTATATGCCTATACGCTTTGTTTTGGTGCGGGATCTGCCGGATATGCAATGGCAATTTCAAATGTTTTGTTCCTGGTAATTTTGATTATAGCAATGTTGCAGCGTGGAATGATCAGACGTGAAGCATCAGAAATATAGGAGGGGACGGATATGTTGAAAAAAGGAATAAAGACAATCATTATTTATGTAGTAATGCTTGCAATTATTGTATCCAGTGTTGTTCCATTTGTGTACATGTTTTTGATGTCATTCAAGTCAACGATCAATGCGTACGATTTTGACTTTTCGTTAGAAAAAATGTCGCTGATACAGTATAAAAAGATTTTTGCACTGAATGGTTTCGAAAGATATATTTTTAATAGTGTGTATGTAGCAGTAGTTGGTGTAATTTTGACGGTTATTGTGTGTTCACTGGCCGGATATGCATTTGCAAAATTAAATTTTAAAGGAAACGATAAATTATTTTTGTTTTTGATTTTGACGATGATCGTACCGTCAGAGGTTATTATTGTGCCGTTGTTTTTGATCGTGAAAAATCTGGGATGGCTGAATACATTTAAGGCATTGATTCTTCCGCTGCCGACGGCGTTTGGCGTGTTTATCATGCGGCAGGCGATTCTGGATATACCGGAAGATCTGATCAATGCGGCGAAGATTGACGGATGTGGGAATTTACGCATTTTCTTTAAGATTGTACTGCCGATGGTAAAATCCTCCGTATTGGCATTGTCAATCTTCACATTTGTTGGAGCATGGAATAACTTCTTGTGGCCGCTGGTTTCTTGTACAAAGACGGAGATGAAGACATTGCCGCTTGCCCTGAGTATGATGAAGACACAGTACAATACAGATGTGGGACTTACCATGGCCTGCGCAGTTATTAACTTCCTGCCTCCATTTATTTTCTATGTACTTATGCAGAGTAAGTTTAAACAGGGAATGACATTGAGCGGAATGAAAGGTTAATAAATTCTTGTGAAAGGGGATAAATATGAGTTTATTTGAAAAAAAAGATATTAAATATGAAATGAAACTGTTGAGCTCTCTGGAAAAGGTGTTTCCGGACGAGACACCGGTATATCGGATGGAGTGCCAGCTTTTAAGCGGTCTGTGGGGCGAGACGGTGTCCTTCCAGGTGGCATATACAGGTGACCACTTTATGCGAGAACGTCTGGATGTGCGCGTGGTTTCTGAGCTTGCAGAGCATGTTCATGTGAGAACGGTGGAGATGGTTCCGGTCGGACGTGCGACAAATGGAATCGTAGATGATAATTATCTGAAGACGATTTCTGGATTGTATCCGGATCTTCTTAAAGATTTAAAGGACGGAAAAGTGATTGTCTATTCACGCCAGTGGCGCAGCCTTTGGGTGGATGTGGATATTACAAATGAGATCCCGGCGGGAGAGTATGAGATAGAGCTTCAGCTTATCAAAGAAGGTGAAGTTGTATGTAGTGCAAAACAGAAAGTGACAGTTATCGGAACGGAACTTCCGAAACTGGATATTATGCACACAGAGTGGATGCATGCAGATTGTCTGGCGGATTATTATCATGTAGAAGTGTTTTCAGAGGAACACTGGAAGCTTCTGGAAAATTACTTCCAGGAATATGTAAAACGTGATTGTAATATGATGCTGACCCCGTTATTCACTTCGCCGCTTGATACAGCAATTGGACTTGAGAGAACGACTTGTCAGTTGATTGACGTAGAAGTAAAAGATGGAGAGTATGTATTTGGATTTGAGAAGCTGAAGCGCTGGATCGATCTCTGTAAGAAATGTGGAATCGAGTATTTTGAAATGTCACATTTGTTCTCGCAATGGGGAGCAAAATATGCACCGAAGGTTGTTGCAACTGTAAATGGAAAGAAAGAGAAGATTTTTGGCTGGCATACACCGGCGGTCGGGGAATATACAAAATTCCTTGAGAGTTTTCTTCCACAGTTGACAGCAAAGCTAAGAGAATGGGAAATTGCAGATGTGACTTATTTTCACATTTCAGATGAGCCAAGAGAAGAACATTTGGAGTCTTATAAGGCTGCAAAAGAATCTCTTGGAAATATGCTGGACGGATTTCACACATTTGATGCATTATCCAGTTATGAATTCTACCGTCACGGGCTGATTGACAAGCCGGTTCCGGGAAATAATGAAATTGAAGAGTTTCTTGCAAATGGTTTGACGGATATGTGGACTTATTACTGTACAGGACAGTTTTATGAAGTGAGTAATCGTTTTATGTCCATGCCATCTGCGAGAAATCGTATTTACGGTGTGCAGCTGTATAAATATGAAATTATTGGAGTATTACATTGGGGATATAATTTTTATAACAGCCAGTATTCCATTGAACACATTAATCCATATGAAGTGACAGATGCGGCCGGAGCATTTCCGTCAGGAGACCCATTCCTTGTATATCCAGGTGAAAATGGACAGCCGGAAGAGTCGCTTCGTATGATGGTACATGACGAAGCTATGACAGATCTGCGAGCACTGAAATTACTGGAATCTTTGACAAGTAGAGAGCATGTCATGGAGTTGATTGAAGGAAATCTTCCGGAGCCATTGACATTCAAGCGCTATCCAAAATCCGATATGTATCTGATTCAGTTAAGAGACAGGGTGAATCGTGAGATCAAGGAATTCACGGCTGAACGGAAATAAACCGGAAATAAACAGAGTGTCACTTGGTGAGAGATGGGCGTGATTAGAGAGACAGATGTGATTAGAGAGACAGATAAGACGCAGCTACCGAAACAAGCAAGTTGAAGCTGTCGAAATAATCAAGTTGAAGCTGCCAAAATGGGAATATAAATTGTTTATAGAGAACATTTATATGAATAAAAAAGCAACAATTTGTTGCAAAATATCAAAAAATTCCGAAAACATGATATAATAAATCACCAACGTAAAGGGTGATTGAATCACAATCACAAACGGTAATTCAACCGAGAAAAAAGAGAGAAGTTGTTCATTCAAAATCTTCTCTCTTTTTTATGGCATTTATTAACGCGCAGGATTACAACGCGCAGCATTATGTAGTATACATCTTGACAAAGTGCATGGGATAGATTAAAATTATGAGCAAATTGATATACTTTTTGGCGATGAATGGAATTAGTACATGTAAGCTGGCTCAGAGAGGACATTATATGGTGTGAGGTGTCTGCTATGAACTGCATGGAACCGGTCCTGGAGCCTCTGCATGAAAATGCAGCGTCTGACCAGCGTTAATGGAGAATGGAGAGAACTGTGCTGTCTGATATTTGCAACATAGCTACAGTTAATTTGGGGTGGTACCGCCGGAGCTTTCGGTCCCTGATATGGGGAGATGAAGAGTCGGCGGTTTTTTATATAATAGATAATTACATTTTTATTAAATTATATAAAAAGTTCCCGGCAGAAAAAATAACTCCTCGGAAATAAAACATTTCCTGTAAAGATACATTTTTGAAATGGAAATGAACAGAATTTTACAGAAATAAAAGAACAAGAAAAAGGAGAATTGTGATGGCAAAGGATAAGAAATTAGTAAAAAATATCACATCACGTGATGAAGATTTCGCACAGTGGTATACAGACGTTGTGCGAGAAGCACAGTTATGTGATTATTCAAGCGTAAAAGGATGCTTGAACTACCTTCCAAATGGATTTGCAATCTGGGAGCTTATAAAAGCTGACCTTGACAGAAGATTTAAAGAGACAGGTGTAGAAAATGTATATCTTCCATGCCTGATTCCAGAAGCACTTCTTGAGAAAGAAGCAGATCATATCGAAGGATTTGCACCAGAAGTAGCATGGGTAACACACGGTGGAATGGAGAGACTCCAGGAGAGATTTTGCGTAAGACCTACATCTGAGACATTGTTCTGTGACTTATGGGCAAGAACAGTACAGTCTTACAGAGATTTACCAAAAGTATGGAACCAGTGGTGTTCCGTACTTCGCTGGGAGAAGACAACGAGACCGTTCCTTCGTTCCAGAGAATTCTTATGGCAGGAAGGCCACACGATTCATGCAACATATGAAGAGGCTGAACAAAGAACAATCCAGATGTGGCAGATTTACAAAGACTTCTACAAAGAGACAATGGCTGTACCATTTGTAGCAGGTAGAAAAGCAGAGCATGAGAAATTTGCAGGAGCTCAGGATACTTATACAGTAGAAGCACTGATGCACGACGGAAAAGCACTGCAGTCCGCAACAAGCCATTTCTTTGGAAGCGGATTTCCGGAGGCATTTGGAATTCAGTATATCGACAAAGACAATCAGCTTAAGAATGTTTACGAGACATCATGGGGATTGTCCACAAGAAGTATCGGAGCGCTTATCATGGTTCACGGTGACGATGACGGACTTGTTATCCCACCGCACCTTGCACCAGTTGAGTGTCGCGTAATTCCAATTGCTCAGCACAAAGAAGGAGTACTGGAAAAGGCAAATGAATTGCTTGATGAGCTGAAAAAAGCCGGATACAGAGTGAAGATTGATGATTCAGAGAAGAGTCCGGGATGGAAATTCTCAGAGCAGGAGATTCTCGGAATCCCAACACGTATTGAAATCGGACCAAAAGACATTGAAAATAATCAGGTTGTAGTAGTACGTCGAGATACCCGCGAGAAGATTGTTGTGTCCTTAGATGAAATAACAACAAAACTTCGTGAGATTCTTGAAACAATCCAGCAGGATATGTACAATAAGGCAGAAGAGTTCCTGAAAGCACACATCGATACAGCAGTAACGATGGACGAGATGAAAGAAAAATTCGCAGCAAACCGCGGATTCGTAAAAGCATGTTGGTGTGGAGATCCAGTATGTGAAGGCGAAGTGAAATATGAGACAGGCGGAGCTGCTACAAGATGTTTGATCGAAGATGAACCGATGATCTCTGATAAATGTATTTATTGCGGAAAACCAGCAAAACATATGGCATATTGGGGAAAATCTTACTAGAAAGAAACACAATTCAATTGGGGACGGAGTTTTTTTAAAAACAATGTCATTAAGTTAAGGATAAAATTGTAATTATTGAGGCTTTGACACTT
>ENA-OUQP01000094-OUQP01000094.1-human-gut-metagenome-genome-assembly--contig:-NODE-94-length-94044-cov-5.709381_pt1 | contig 94044 bp, 93 predicted proteins | sample MGYA00237951_ERZ548836 | MGnify/ENA primary metagenome ERZ548836 (study PRJEB26490, sample SAMN05194702) | human gut metagenome | biome: terrestrial biome; feature: human-associated habitat; material...
TTTTCTATAAAATCTAATTTATCTTCTTATTTCCAGTTTCTGCTTGCAATTCGGGTTTTTTTTTAGTTTTTTTGTTTTCCTGTTTTTGTTTTTTGTTTTTTTGAGGTTGAGATTCAAGCGCAAATGAAATCTCATCATTGTTCTACGAAATTAAAAAAGGCATCAACTTTTTGTATGTGTAAATCCCTAAGTTGATGCCATTGGGTAAGGAGTACCATTCCTTACCTTTTCGTTTTGATATTAATTGCATGCCAATTTGCAATTGTCAAAACAATGTACAATTACACATTATATTTTTTCTTTACCTAAAAACAAATCAATAGCATTTATATGATGAACACCTTCTTGCTGATCACGAAATCTGTCTAATGAAACAATATAGCGAGGATAACCATCCCTTATATTTCTAAATGGTCGGTACTCTCTCTCCTTAATACGTTCTGTAGCTTTTATATCCTCACCTTGCATGGTATAAGTAACTTGAATATATGCGTAATCACCACTCATACTCCGTGTAATAAAATCACATTCCAATTTACCTATTTTACCAATGCTAATTTGATAATCTTGGCTTGCTAAATATAAATAAACCATATTTTCAAGTGAAGGTCCATAACTCAATCTATTATCCGTATTCATAGCAAAATATATAGCCAAATCTGATAAATAATATTTTTGTTCTCCTCTTAAAGATTTTTTACTTTTAAGATCAAAGCGATTACACTCATATATTATTTTTGCTTTTTTTAAATCTTCGATATAACCTCTAACTGTTGTTGCCTTTGTTTTATACCCTTCCTTTTCCAAACATTCAAGCAGATTACTTAGCGAAAATGGTGCTGAATAATTATTTAAAAGAAAAGATTGTACTCTTTCATATACTGGAACATTTGAAATTCTTTTTCTTGTTTTAACATCTTTTTCAAAAATTTCAGATATAATTCCTCTAGTGTATGTTTGCCTTGCTTGAATATCATCAAACTCTACAGTTTTTGGAAAGCCTCCATTTAAAATATATTCTTCAAACTCAACATACATATCTTGATCTATTTTCTTTTTAAAAAATCGTTTCATTTCTAGATACTCTGAAAAATCTAGCGTATAAGTTTCAAAGTTTAGATACCTACCTGTAAGTTTTGTCGAAATTTCATCACTTAGTAAATAAGAATTTGAACCAGTAAGGAATATTGAATATCCTTCTTCAGCATATGCATGAATTACACTTTCAAACCCAAAAACATTTTGCACTTCATCTATAAATAAATAATAATTTTCATCATCACCGAGCATAGATTCTATTTTTGTTTCGAGTTCTTCAGAAGTTTTTATATTTTTGTATCCTCTTCTATCTAAAGGAATATAAATAATTTGTGTTTTTGGGATTCCTCTATCAATCAACTCATTCATAATAGCTTTTAAAATAAATGATTTTCCACACCTTCTAATGCCGGTAATTACTTTTATGATATCCGAATCATAAAACGGACGGATTTTTTTCAAATACTTTTCTCTTGGATACACATTATTAAACATGATTTTTCCTCCAATCTTTACCTCTAGCATAGCATAAATCTTATATTCATGGTACTATTTAATATTTTTTGTTATTTAAAGTACCGTGAAAAGCACTTTTATTATCATAGAGTATATTGGTATAATGAAGCATTTTTACACGCTATCATTTATTATACCTACACTAATATGAATTTTTTTCAAATTTAAATGCTACTATATTCCAATATTCCAGCCAACATCTAAATAATTTTTTTCTACCCATTGTAACACCTCATAGTAATAATATTATTGATTTCTTATGATAATACAAAGTTTCAAATTTAACCATTCGTTACTATATTCATCAGTATCAGATATCCTTATTTTAAAAAAAAGAAGTATTCAAACTTCTTACAAAGTTCAAATTCTTCTTTAGATATCCTGCTGAAAGTTATTACTAACGTTTTGAGAATTACAAAACACGATAAATTAAGGGAGATAGCGTAATTTTGCTGGATATAAGTTGCATTGTCAAAACGCTTTAAAACTTTAATTTAATCCAAATGCCATCCACCATCTTCATGATAGATCATCTGTTTAGTCATTCCACCATCAATACAGATATTCTCACCATTGATGAATGTTGCTTTTGCCGAACATAAAAATAAAACCATAGAGGAAATATCTTCTGGTTTCCCTACTCTTCCTGCAGGCTGCTGATAAGCATCAGGTCCTGTATATGTATTCCCGCGAGTATCAATCCATCCTGGTGAAATAGAATTAACTCTTACTCTTCCACTCAAACTCATCATTAATGCGTGTGTAAGGGCTGATAAGCCACCTTTTGCTGCAGTATAGCTTTCTGTATTGGCCTGGCTCATACGGTCTCTAGAAGACGATATATTGATAATTACAGCATCTTTATTAAAATACTCTTTAAATAGTTTGGTTAAATAGAATGGTGCAGTGATTCCTACAGATAATGCATATTGAAATTCTTCAAAGCTGCATTCATCAATACCTAACATTGGTGGTAATGCATTATTGATCAGATAATCAATATGTCCATGTTTATCTAATACATAGGATACAAATGATTCTAGAGTTTCTTTACTCGCAATATCACCTACATAGTGATTTCCTTGTGCTTTATCAATTACTTCTACAAAAGCACCTTGATTTTTAAAATCTTCTGCTATTGCTTTTCCTATTCCATGTGCCCCGCCCGTGACAACTACTACTTTATCTTTAAACTCCATATTCCCCTCCCTATATATGAAAACACTATGGACAAGCGTCCATAGTGTTTTTTATTAATTAAGCGTCATGGTGAGCAGAAACAAATTCTTCTGCTTCATCAAACATTGTAGATTCAGGAGTGAAGTTTTCAGCTTCTTCTCTTGATTTTTCAAGTTCAGCCTGCTGAGCAGCTTCTTCTTCCTCTCTCTTAATTGTTTCGTCAGACTTTAAAGGTCCTCTTAAGCCAGTACCTGCTGGTAATAGCTTACCGATAATAACGTTTTCTTTTAGACCCTTAAGTGGATCGACTTTACCTCTGATGGCAGCATCAGTAAGAATTCTTGTAGTTTCCTGGAATGATGCAGCTGATAACCAAGAATCAGTTTCTAATGAAGCCTTAGTAATACCAAGTAAGATTGGTCTACCTACAGCTGGATGTTTACCTTCCTTAAGAACCTGTCTGTTTAATTCAGTGAAGTTCTTAACTGAAACATGAGATCCTGGTAATGCGTCTGTATCTCCCCCTTCTACAATCTTCATTCTTCTCATCATCTGCTGAATGATGATTTCGATATGCTTATCAGAAATTTCGATACCCTGTAATCTATATACCTGCTGTACTTCTTTTAAGATGTAGTTTTCTACAGCTTCTGCAGAAGCAACAGATAATAATTCTTTTGGAGAGATAGAACCTTCAGTAATCTTATCACCTGGTTCAACAATATCTCCTTCTGTTACTGCTAACTTAGCACCAATTGGTGTTAAGTAAGTCTTAGTTTCAAGATCATTTGCGACAGTCACTTCTGAACGCTGGTTGTTATGGTCACCCTGAGTTGTAATTGATGAAACATGTCCATTGATTTCAGAAATAATAGACTTAGCCTTTGGAACACGTGCTTCAAACAATTCCTGGATACGAGGAAGACCCTGTGTGATATCGGCGTCACCGGCAACACCACCCATGTGGAATGTACGCATTGTAAGCTGAGTACCTGGTTCACCGATTGACTGTGCAGCCATAATACCGATTGTTTCACCAAGTAATACTTCCTGACCAGTTGCTAAGTTTAGACCATAGCACTTACGGCAGATACCGTTCTTAGACTTACATCCGAAGATGTTTCTAATTTCAACAGTCTTGATACCAGCATCAGATACTGCTTTTGCTGATTTTTCATTCATTAATTCATTTGCATGAACAATGATTTCTCCAGTTGCTGGATCAACAATATCCTTTAATGATGTACGACCAACAAGTCTGTCTACTAATGGCACAATGATGTTACCATCAGCTGTATTGATTAATGCAGATACTTCGAATCCCTTATCAGTATGACAATCGTCTTCAGTGATAATAACTTCCTGAGCTACATCGACAAGACGTCTTGTTAAGTAACCTGAATCGGCAGTCTTTAAGGCTGTATCTGTAGAACCTTTACGGGCACCATGTGTAGAAATGAAGAATTCTGATGCAGTTAAACCTTCACGAAGGGCAGACTTGATAGGAAGTTCGATAGTTTCACCTTTAGGGTTACTCATCAATCCACGCATACCTACAAGCTGAGTGAAGTTAGAGATGTTACCACGGGCACCTGAATCTGACATGATGAAGATTGGGTTATCACGGTCAGCTTCGAACTCTTCTTTAACGATACCAGTAACTTCTTCTTTAACGTCATTCCATAATTTGATTACGGCTGTATAACGTTCATGTTCTGTTAACTTACCTTTGTTGTATAACTTCTTGATGACTTCAAGATGTTCATCAGCATCATCGAATAAGTGATACTTATCCTGAGGAATCTGAATATCGTAAGCTGAAACTGTAATACCAGCGATAGTTGAATAATAGAATCCCTGATTCTTTAATCTATCAAGCATGACATGGATTTCATCAACTGGACAGATTTTGAAGTATTCATCGATGATTGCTCCAAGAGTCTTCTTAGTGAACTGCTTGATTAAAGGCTGATTCTTAATATGTTCCTTGATATCTGTACCATAAGGTAAGAAATATTTCATAGGAGTTGCTTTTAAGCTTGCCTTATCTGGATCATTTAAGTATGGGAATTCACCTTCAAAGATCTGGTTGAAGATAATCTTACCTACTGTAGTGACTAAGTACATGTTGTTCTGTTCTTCAGTGAATGTCTTATTCTTTAATGCTGAAGCACGGATTGCCATTCTTGTATGTAAGTTAACAGTCTTATTGTAATAAGCCATTAATACTTCATTTACATCCGCAAATACTGTACCTTCACCAATCTGATCAGCTTTTTCTGTTGTTAAGTAATAGTTACCAAGCACCATGTCCTGTGATGGAGTAACGATAGGTTTACCATCTTTTGGACCAAGGATATTTCTAGAACCAAGCATTAACTGTCTTGCTTCCTGAATTGCTTCTTCACCAAGAGGTGCATGGATAGCCATCTGGTCACCATCGAAGTCGGCATTGAATGCTGGACATGCTAATGGGTGAAGACGGATGGCACGACCTTCTACTAGCTTAGGTTCGAAAGCCTGGATACCTAATCTATGTAATGTAGGGGCACGGTTTAATAATACTGGGTGATGTTTGATAACATCTTCAACGATTGGCCAGATCTTATCATCCATCTTATCAATCATACGTTCAGCAGCTTTGATATTAGTTGCTAATTCGTTTCTTACTAATCCAGAGATAACGAATGGCTTAAATAAGTTAACAGCCATTTCTCTTGGAATACCACACTGGTACATCTTTAATGTAGGTCCTACAGCGATAACTGAACGTCCAGAGTAGTCTACACGCTTACCAAGTAAGTTCTGTCTGAAACGTCCCTGTTTACCTTTAAGTGTATGTGAAAGAGATTTCAATGCTCTTCCTCCAGCACCTGTAATAGGCTTAGAACGTCTACCATTATCAATTAAAGCATCAACGGCTTCCTGAAGCATACGCTTTTCATTCTGTACGATGATACTAGGTGTACCTAATTCTAATAATTTCTTTAAACGGTTGTTACGAGTAATGACACGTCTATATAAGTCGTTTAAGTCACTTGTCGCAAAACGACCACCGTCTAGCTGAAGCATTGGTCTTAAATCAGGTGGAATAACTGGAAGAACATCCATGATCATCCATTCTGGCTGGTTATTAGAGCTTCTGAATGCATCAATTGCTTCAAGTCTCTTTAATAACTTCTGTCTCTTCTGACCCTGAGCTTCTTTTAACTGAGTTTCTACATCTTCAAGTTCAGCATCTAAGTCAACCTTCTGCAATAACACTTTGATTGCCTCAGCACCGATTTTAGCCTGGAACTGACCACCAAACTTTTCAACACAATTACGGTAATCTCTTTCAGATAATACCTGCTTGTATTCAAGTGGTGTAGAACCTTTATCAGTAACAACATAAGATACGAAGTAGATGATTTCTTCTAACTGTTTAGGTGACATATCAAGGATAAGTCCCATACGAGATGGAACTCCCTTTAAATACCAGATATGTGCTACTGGAGTAGCTAATTCGATATGACCCATTCTTTCTCTTCTTACTGAAGAACGAGTGACTTCGACACCACAACGGTCGCAGACAACACCTTTATATCTTACTTTCTTATATTTACCACAAGCACATTCCCAGTCCTTAGTTGGACCAAAGATTCTTTCACAAAATAAACCATCTTTTTCAGGCTTCTGTGAACGATAGTTGATTGTTTCAGGTTTTTTGACTTCGCCATATGACCATTCACGAATCTTCTCAGGAGAGGCTAAACCGATCTGAATTGCTGAAAAATTATTATTCTCTGCCATTATTCTTCCTCCTCACCGCTTTTTCCAAATAATCCTTCGATAATATCATCGACTGATTCTGGAGCTTCATCATCATCGAAGCTGTCTTCTACGATATCATCTTCACCTTCGGCTACAAATTCTTCGTGAGTGTCAACTTCTTCGTCTTTTTTTTCTTCTTTATCATCATTTTCTTCATCTTCTTTTAGCTTCTTAGGCGCATCGAATGAACGAGGGAAACGACGATCTTCATCTTCGATATTACCTACATTGATTTCATTACCTTCATCATCTAATAGACGAATATCTAATGCCAATGCCTGTAATTCTTTCTTTAATACTCTGAATGATTCAGGTAATCCTGGTTCAGGTAACTTCTGTCCCTTAACAATTGCTTCATAAGTCTTAACACGTCCTACAACGTCATCTGACTTAACTGTTAAGATTTCACGTAATGTATATGCTGCACCATAAGCTTCAAGTGCCCATACTTCCATTTCCCCGAATCTCTGACCACCGTTCTGAGCTTTACCACCAAGTGGCTGCTGAGTAACAAGTGAGTAAGGACCAACTGATCTTGCATGTAACTTATCATCAACCATGTGACATAACTTGATCATGTACATGATACCAACTGATACTTCGTTATCGAAATATTCACCAGTCTTACCAGAGATCACTCTCTGTTTACCATTTTCTGGCATACCAGATTCTTTCATGATATTTTCTAAGTCTTTAGAGTTAATACCATCAAAGGCTGGAGTAGCGAAATACTGACCACCTAACTGTCTAGCAGCATAACCTAAGTGTAATTCTAATACCTGACCGATATTCATACGAGATGGTACCCCTAATGGGTTAAGCATGATATCAAGTGGTGTACCGTCCTGTAAATGAGGCATATCTTCTGTTGGTAAGATCTTAGAAATGACACCCTTGTTACCGTGTCTACCTGACATCTTATCCCCTTCAGAAATCTTACGCTTCTGAACGATATATACTTTAATAACCTTGTTTACACCTGGCTGTAAATCATCTCTTTCAACTTCTTTATAAGCAAGAGAGTTTGCTGAACCATACTTGTTTTCAGTCTTTCTTTCTTTACCTCTACGAGTAAATACTCTGATACGATGTACGATACCAGAACCACCATGAGGTACTCTTAATGAGTTATCTTTAACTTCTCTAGATTTTTCACCAAAGATAGCTAATAATAGTTTTTCTTCTGCAGATAATTCTGCCTGTCCCTTAGGAGTAACTTTACCAACTAAGATATCGCCTTCCTTAACTTCAGCACCAACACGGATAATACCGTTTTCGTCTAAGTTAGAACGAGCATCTTCACCTACGTTAGGGATATCTCTAGTAATTTCTTCAGGGCCAAGCTTTGTATCACGACATTCAATTGTATATTCCTGAATGTGGATAGAAGTATAGTAGTCTTCTTTTACAAGCTTTTCATTCATGATGACAGCATCTTCGTAGTTATAACCATTCCATGTCATGAAACCTACAAGAACGTTCTGTCCTAATGCTAATTCACCCTGTTCCATAGCTGGTCCATCAGCAAGAACCTGACCCTTAAGAACATGTTCACCAGCCATAACAATTGGACGATGGTTGATACATGTACCAGCGTTAGATACAGTGAACTTTAATAACTTATATGTCTTTTCGCCACTTTCACCTTCAACGATGATCTTCTTAGCGTCAACATATTTAACAGTTCCTTCTTCTTTCGCAACAACTGCAGCACCAGAGTCTCTTGCAGCCTGGAATTCCATACCTGTTCCTACATAAGGTGCATGTGGATTTAATAGAGGTACAGCCTGTCTCTGCATGTTACATCCCATGAGGGCACGAGTGGCATCATCGTTTTCCAAGAATGGAATACATGAAGATGCAACTGATACGATCTGTTTAGGTGAGATATCGATGAAGTCGATTTCTTCTGGCTTAGCCATGATGTTTTCACCTAAATGACGTGAAATAACCTGTTCATCAATGATACGGTCGTTTTCATCAGTCTTAACTTTTGCCTGAGCAATAATATAATTCTTTTCTTCATCTGCTGTTAAATAACGAATATCATTTTCATCAATAACGCAGTTATTTACTTTACGATATGGAGTTTCAATGAATCCATATTCATTTACTTTTGCATAAGATGCAAGTGTAGAAATCAACCCGATGTTAGGACCTTCTGGTGTTTCGATTGGACAGATTCTACCATAGTGAGATGGATGGACGTCTCGTACTTCATAACCTGCACGGTCTCTTGATAAACCACCAGGGCCTAAGGCAGAAAGACGTCTCTTGTTTGTTAATTCAGCAAGTGGGTTAATCTGGTCCATGAACTGAGATAACTGAGAACTTGCGAAGAATTCTTTGATTGCAGCAGTTAATGGACGAATGTTTGTTAATGACTGTGGAGTCATAGAATCATCTTCAGCTAAAGACATTCTTTCCTTAACTACTCTTTCCATACGTGATAAACCGATACGGAACTGGTTCTGAACTAATTCACCAACAGTTCTAACACGTCTGTTACCTAAATGGTCGATATCATCTAATAAACCAATACGGCTCATTAAAGACACTCTATCTTCTGCTGCTAAGTCCTGAGAATCATAGATATCAACAAGGTTAAGCATATATGAATATGCAGCAATAAAGTCTGAAATAGTGACAAACTTACTATCTAATGAAAGATCAGTACCGATTACTCTCATCTTGATAGACTTAGATTCATCTGTATATACATCTAATACCTGAATAGTATGATTAGAATGCATATTTTCGTTAGTTTTAATTTCTCTTGTATGTGCACCTGCTTCAAATACTGGCTTTAAGATTTCTAATTTATCTTTAGTAATCTTAGTACCTTCTGTCATTACAACGTTGCCATCAACGTCAACAACATCTTCAGCAAGAACACGATCAGCAATACGATCTAATAAGCTTAATTTCTTACGTAACTTAAAACGACCTGCTTTTGCTAAATCATAACGCTTTGGATCGAAGAAACGCGCAAATAGTAATGAGTTAGCACCATCTAAAGTAGCTGGTTCACCTGGTCTCAATTTACTATAAATTTCCATCAAGGCATCATCAGTGTTATGTGTTGGATCCTTTTCAAATGTATTGTAGAGGAACTGGTGTTCTCCGAAAACTTCAATAATATCTTCATTTGAAGAAAGTCCTAGAGCACGTAAAAGAATAGTACCTGGAATCTTCTTCTGACGGTCAATACGAACATTTAGAACATCCTTGGCATCATTTTCAAATTCTAACCAAGTACCACGAGATGGAATCACCTGTCCATTGAAGACAGTCTTACCAATCTTGTCTGTTCCATTACCAAAATAAGCTCCTGGAGAACGAACTAACTGTGAAACGATAACACGTTCTGCACCATTAACAACAAATGTACCTGAATCTGTCATTAATGGGAAATCACCCATAAATACTTCACTTGTCTTGATTTCTCCAGTCTTCTTATTTACAAGACGTAAAGTAGCACGCAAAGGAGCTGCATAGATTGCATCTCTTTCTTTACTTTCATCTGCATCATATTTAGGCTCATCAAAACGACAGTCAACAAACTCCAATGATAATGTGTCGTTAAAATTTGTGATAGGATAAATATCCTCAAATACTTCTCTTATACCTTTTTCTTGAAACCACTTAAATGAATCTGTCTGAATTTCGACAAGGTTAGGTAGTTTCAAAGAACCACTAATACGAGAATAATTGCGTCGCTTAATGCGGCTTTCTGCAGTTCTTACATTCTTTTCCAAAATCCGTTCCACTCCTTTTTTAATCTCTATCTGCAAGCTAAAAAGGGTCAAAATGACCTGCTTTTATACATGAGTAGGCATTTTAGTATACTAGCACAAGGGCACTTTTGTGTCAACCCAAAAAGGGAAATTTATACAATTTCCCTATAGTTCATTATTTAATTGATTGAATTATGTAATAGCCTTTATTTCGCTTCAATACTTCCGCATTTCCAAAGACTTCTTCCATGCATTTCTTAGCACTTGGTGCACCCTGTTTCTTTTGTATTACTATCACAAGGCGTCCATTCTTATTTAAGTGTGAATAACTTTCTTTAAGAATAGTAGTCACAACACTCTTGCCAGCACGAATTGGAGGATTAGAGATGATCATATCAAATGTCTTCTTTACATTCTCATAGGCATTACTTTCATATACATGCATATCTTCAAGATGATAATCTTCAATTGTGCGTTTAGCAAGTTCCATTGCGCGTCTATTGACGTCAACCATATCAAATGCAACATCTGGATAAACCATCTTTAAACTGATACTTAAAGCACCATATCCACACCCTACATCCAATACTGATTTTACACCTTCTAGATTAACGGTGTCAAGTAGTGTTCTTGAACCAAAATCCACACTATCCTTAGAGAAAACACCACGGTCACTATGAAACTCAATAGAATGTCCTTGATAGTCGAAGTTAATCATCGAAGGTCTGCTTTCTATTTCATCATTTGTATAATAGTGTGACATTCTCATTCCTCATAAGAAAAAAGCCCTAAGATAGGGCTTTTATAATTGTGTTTGTATTAAATTACTTTAATTCAACAACAGCACCAGCAGCTTCTAAAGTTTCCTTTAACTTAGCACCTTCTTCAGCTGGTACGTCTTTCTTGATTTCAGATGGAACCTTGTCAACTAAGCCCTTAGCTTCAACTAGTCCTAAACCAGTGATTTCTCTAACAGCCTTGATAACTTTAACCTTTGTAGGTCCAACTTCCTTAAGGATTACTGTTACGTTAGCAGCAGGTCCTTCTTCTTCAGCAGCAGCAGCAACTGCAACTGGAGCAGCAGCTGTAACGTCGAACTTTTCTTCGATTGCTTTTACTAATTCATTTAATTCTAAGATTGTAGCTTCTTCTAAGTAAGCTAAGATTTCATCAGTTGTTAACTTTGCCATTTTAATGTTCTCCTTTATTTCGATATTAAGCAGCTGCTTCTGCTTCTGCAGGAGCTGCTTCTTCTGCAGATCCGTCTGCTTCTTTGTCAGCTACAGCCTTAACAGCTCTAGCAACTTTTGATACTGGTGCCTTTAAGCAAGCCAATAACATTGATAACATACCTTCTTTGTTTGGTAACTTTGAAAGTTCCATAACTTCTTCTTTGCTCAATAATTTGCCTTCAACGATTGCAGTCTTGACTACAAGAGCTTCGTGATCCTTAGCAAATTTTGCTAGTACTCTAGCTGGAGCAACAGCGTCATCATGACCAAATGCAATAGCGTTTGGACCAGTTAAGAATTCATCTAATTCCTGTTTACCACAAGCTTCTGTAGCACGAAGAGCTAATTTGTTCTTATAAACTTTAAGTTCTACATTTTCAGCTCTTAAAGCACGACGAAGTTCAGTAACTTCATCAACAGTTAAGCCACGGTATTCAGCAACTACTACTGACTGAGCGTTAGATAACTTATCAGCGATTTCGTCGATGACTGCCTGTTTAGCGACTAATACTTTTTCGTTAGCCATTGTTACACCTCCATAAAAATTTTATTGCAACAATATACGCGTTATATAAAAACCCCTAGTTCACCTAGGGGTTTGTCATTTTCATACATGACAATATCCCTCGGTAACAAATTGAGACTTGCGTCAGTTACTGTCTACGGTATATTGATTGCGGCATTGATAATTAAGCAGCAACTTTTACTGCTGGACCCATTGTAGATGAAACTACGCAGTTCTTAACGTAAGTTCCTTTAACTGCTGCAGGTCTGATTCTTAATAATAAAGCATGGATAGCTTCATAGTTTTCAACTAGCTTAGCGCTGTCGAAAGATACACGACCGATTGGAAGATGTACGTTACCATCTTTATCAGTTCTATAATTAACTTTACCGCCCTTAGATTCATTAACTGCTTTAGCAACATCCATAGTTACTGTACCAGTCTTAGGGTTTGGCATTAATCCCTTAGGACCTAAAACACGTCCTAATTTACCAAGCTTAGGCATCTGATCAGGAGTAGCGATCATAACATCGAACTCTAACCAACCTTTAGCGATTTCATCTAAGATTTCCTGGCCACCAACTACGTCAGCACCAGCATTTCTAGCTTCTTCAGCCTTTGGACCTTCAGCGATAACACAAACTCTCTTTGTTTTACCAGTTCCGTTAGGAAGCACGATAGCTCCACGTAACTGCTGATCTGCATGTCTAGTATCAAGGTTTAACTTGAATACAACATCAACACTTGCATCGAACTTAGCAGTATTAGTCTTCTTAACTAATTCAATTGCTTCTTCGATTGAGTATAGCTTGCCAGCTTCAATCTGCTTAGCAGCTTCTACATATTTCTTTCCTTTTTTTGACATTTTCTTTCCTCCTTAAGTGGTCTTAACGGATAGACCTCCCACTGTAATGACGGAATTCAACTCCATCAGATTGCTAATTAATTAAGCGTCTAAGCCTTCTACTTTGACACCCATGTTACGTGCTGTTCCAGCAACGATTTTCATTGCTGCTTCTAAATCATTAGCGTTAAGGTCAGGCATTTTATATTCTGCGATTTCCTTTAACTTGTCAGCACTTAGAGTAGCAACAGTCTGCTTTGAATCACTTGCAGCTTTCTTGATACCACAAGCCTTCTTGATCATTTCAGCAGCTGGAGCTGTCTTTAATACGAAATCAAAGCTCTTGTCTTCATAAACAGTCAAAACTACTGGTACAGTTTCACCATGACGATCTTTAGTCTGATCGTTGAATGCTGTACAGAATTTTGGCATCTGAATTCCTGCACCTGCTAGAGCTGGTCCTGGTTTAGCACCACCTGCTGGGAACTGGATCTTCATAATTCTTACTACTTTTTTACCATTTTTTGCCACGGTACACACCTCCATTAAAATATTGTCCGTGCTGTGGTTCGTTTGGGCCGAAGCCCTCCCACGCATTTGACGCCATGCGTCGATTACCAATTATACATAATACAAAGCAAAAATCAATGCTTTTTTAATTTTTTTTGACTTTTTTTACTCAATTGATTTTAAGGACTCTACCATATTCACTTGATCAAGAATATGACGCATCGCAAGATTGATAATAATTGTAAAGCCCACTGTCATACCAAACGCAATTAAATAGATATAAAGCGGCATTGTACGAATAAATAACATATTATCCATTTCTACCGTCAATACAACAAATCGATGAAGGAAATAACCAAAGAACATACCAAGTGAGGCTCCAATCAGAGAAAGAATGATATTCTCTCTAAAGATGTAATCACAATATTCTTTACGATGGAATCCTAATACCTTGATTGTTGCGATTTCGCCTTTACGTTCCCCAATGTTGATGTTCGTTAAATTATAAAGAACAATAAAACAAAGTAAGGCAGCACATCCTGATAAGATGGCAACAATAATGTTCAATGAAGACATTCTTTGCTGGAATTCATCAAGTGTAGCAGTGAGTCGTTCCATACTACCAATATCATGATGATCAAGATAGTTCTTCAAGGCATTGATATTTGATTTCTTTGTATTCATATCTACATAAAGTATAGAAGCAGATGATTTCATACTAGTCAGATTTTCATAGAAAGTCTTACTCATATAAACTTGATGATTAACATAGTGTTCTACGATATCTGCCACCTTGACTGTATATTTACTATTATTAAGAGAGAAAGTAAATGTTTCTCCTTTTTTCACATTCAGCTTTTCCGCAAGCTTCTGTGAGATAACAACACCCTCATCATTTAAGATTATCTTCTTTTTTGTTTTATAATCCTTAAAGTGAATAAAATTCTTAATTTCATCCGCATTGTCATACACAATCATCGTACTATAATAATCTTCACTATTGCCTAGTACTGTAATGTTTTGACGCATAGCACTCGTTAAGTTATGAATACCTTCTAGACGCTTGATCTTATTTTCAATCTTTTTTGTATCCTCTACATTACTATTAAGTTTAATAAGTGCATCATATTTATATACTTCTACATATTGTGAAGGAATGATTTCAGAACAGCTGTTCTTAACACCAAATCCTAGCATGATTAAGGCTGTACAACCCGCAATACCAATGACAGACATCCAGAAACGTTTCTTATAACGGAATAAGTTTCTCATAGTCACCTTCTGATTGAAGTTCAATCGTTTCCATATAAATGGTATACGTTCCATCAGTATTCTCTTACCTGCCTTAGGTGCTTTAGGACGCATTAAGACAGATGGTGTTGATACAAGTTCCTGTAAACAGACACTTAGTGTCGCAAGTAATGTAACACCAACAGAAATAAGTATAGTTACAAGTGAAATAGACCATTTCTGTACCAGTACTGCTGATTGATTAATTCCATACATTAAATATGTGAATAAGAAATAAATAATACGAGGGAATGCCTGATTACCTACTAATATACCTAAGATACAGGCAAAGAATGTTGCTAGAAAAGCATAGACAATATATTGCATTATAACATCCTGTTTACTATATCCCAGCGCACGAAGTGTGCCACAATAGCCTCTTTGTTCTTCTATCATACGTGTCATAGTTGTAAGAGAAACTAAAGCAGCTACCAAGAAGAAGATGAGTGGGAATACTTGTGCAATAGATGCAATGGCCTGTTTATAGGATTCATAAGTCGCAATACCGACATTTTCACTTTTAGTAAGTGAATATAGAGTGCCTTTGGGAATCTGACTTAATTGTGATTCTGCTTGTTCTATTTGTGCTTTTGCCTGATCTAGCTGCTCTTTTGCTGTGTTGAGCTGAACCTTCGCATTATTCTCTGTGACTTCAAGTTTACTTTGCTGGATATTAAGTTCTGCTTCAGCTTCATCTAATTGTGATTGAGCTTTTTCTAATTGTATACGTCCTTCTAGTAATTGACCTACACCTTGAAGTTTCTGATTAAACTGACCCAAACTTTCATTCATCTCAGTAAGTATCTTTGTATAAGCATCCTCTGCTGATTCTTTATCCTTAATACTACCAAGAGTATCTTTAATAGAGTTCTGAAGTGTTTTGATTTCCTGATCTATTTTTTTAGTTTCATTATAAGCCTGCTGTGAGGCTTGAGTAACCTGTGAGGCTTTCTTTAAATAGACCTTCTTTTGTTCATAGAACTGAATACGTGCTTGAGCTAACTTCACCTTTCCTTCAGATATCTGTGAGTTAAAAGAATCTAGATTGCGCTTGTATTCCTGATAACCTTCTTCATATTGTTTCTTGGCATCATCTAACTGCGATTGCATATCTCCTGTTAATTGATCATATTGATCACTTATTTCTTCAGATAATGTACTCTTGATACGTGTATTCACTGTTTCAATCATATCATCATAATCAGAACTAAACATATCATATTTTTCAGCCCCCTCTACATCTACAAGTAAAGAGGTATAAAGATGATCATTGTTTCTTAACTGGGCAACCTTACTATTGAGTCCTAGTTCTCTTGCACCCTCATTGAGTACTTCTACAAACCCACTGTTGGTTCCATCACCTAGTGTATTGGTGCCTCTATCTACATTACTAATATAACGGGGATCATTCACAATACCGACAATCTTATATGTCTTTGTCCCATTATCATTAGAGAGTTCAATCGTATGACCAATCCTGTAATTATATTTACCTAGATTGACATCAACGATACATTCATCTACTTTTTTAGGATAACGTCCTTTTACTATTTCAGGACGATCCAGCATATTTTGATCATAGTGATCCTGTGAATAAACAGTGACACCTGATTTACCATCCTTATGTGAAAATAAAGCATCAAACTGATAACATGGAACAACCTTCTTCACACCCTTAAGGCTTCTTACCTTTGCGACATCTTCATCAGAAAAGCCAAGTGTCGCAATATAAGTAAGATCGGCATAATTATGATTATTGAGATATGTATCTACACTAGAAGCCATTGTATAAGGGGTATTTCTTAGTCCTGAGAAGACTGCAGCACCTAAGAATATAATCATGAAGATGGAAAAGAAACGTCCTTTAGACTGACTGATGTTCTTAAAGACAGTTTTCCAATAAAATTTCTTTTTTACCATTCAATATTATCGATGGATTCAGGATGTTCATTATATTCCTGTCTTTCCACTTTTCCATTCTTAAGATGTATGACTTGATCAGCCATTGGAGCAAGAGCTGAGTTATGTGTAATAACGATTACAGTCATTCCATAGTTATCACACATACTTCTTAATAAACCAAGAATTGATTTACCTGTTTGATAATCAAGCGCACCTGTTGGTTCATCACATAATAATAGTTTAGGATTCTTTGCGATAGCACGGGCTATGGCTACACGCTGTTGTTCTCCACCTGATAACTGTGCTGGGAAGTTATCTTTACGTTCTCCAAGACCAACACGTTCTAGAATATCTACTGAATTGAGTGGATCCTTAGAAATCTGAGAAGCAAGTTCTACATTTTCTAATGCTGTTAAGTTCTGTACAAGATTATAAAACTGGAATACAAAGCCAATATCATCTCTTCTATAATCTGTTAATTGTTTATCATCATAAGTCGCAATATTATGACCATCTACAACAATAGTGCCACTTGTAGGTGTATCCATGCCACCAAGCATATTTAATATAGTTGTTTTACCAGCTCCAGAGGCACCTACAATAACTGTGAATTCACCTTTATTTACTTTAAAATTCACACCATTATTTGCATAAATAGTGACATCTCCCATTGTATAGCTTTTCACAACATTCTTTAGTTCAATAAATGCATCCATACATTTAACCTCCTAATATTATTGTAAGTGATACCATTTATATCTTCAAGCACAAAAAAAGACATGCATAAGCACGTCTATTCTTCGATCTTCTTAAGCTGAATTAATTCCAAATCAATAGGAGTAAGGTTACCTAAGAAATCAACAAGTACTGTTGCTGTTTCTTTTTCTTTATCGATAGATTCTACTTTACCACTCTTAGCTGCAAATGGTCCAGCAAGAACTTCTACATAATCACCTACACCAAAATCAATTTCTACAGCTGTAGTCTGTACACCCATTGACTTTAAGATTGGATCTAATTCTCTCTTATTTACTGGGAAAGGTTTAGCCCCTCCACCAGATGATCCGATGAATCCTGTAACACCTGGTGTATTACGAACAATATACCAAGCTTCATCAGTCATGATCATTTCTACAAGAACATAACCAGGGAACATATTCACTGTCTTGTTCACTTTCTTACCGTTCTTGATTTCTGTTTCAACATGTTCTGGAATCACAATATTGAAAAGGATATTCTGAAGTCCCATTGATTCAACACGTTTTTCAAGATTTTCTTTTACTTTATTTTCATGACCTGAATATGTATTAACAACATACCACTGTCTTCCTTCATTATTGGAATCATGAGTTTCTTCAGTATTTTCTACTTTAGTTTCTAATTCTTCTGCCATATTAACTTAACCCCAATGTCTTTAAAATTAATGCAATTAATGCATCTGCGCCATAGAAATAAACACCTAGAACTACTGTAAATGCAAGTACTACAAATGCATCACGAGCCAATTCTTTCTTTGTTAACCAATGAACATTTTTAATTTCCTGACGAATACCTTTTAGAGAAAACCATTCTTTAAATTTTAATGGATTCTTATCTTCTTGTTCTTCTAAACGTCTTTGACGTTCTAATTTCTTTGCTTTTCTAAGCTCTTTGCGTTCCTGCTTAAGCTTTTCTTTTCTAGCCTTATCATCCATGGATGCAGCCTCCTTATTTCGATTCTCTATGTATCGTATGCTTACCGCATTTCTTGCAGTACTTACGTAATTCTAAACGTTTTACATTTGTTCTGTTATTCTTATAAACTGAATAATTACGTGATAAGCATTCCGTGCATACTAAGATTACCTTTTCTCTCATCTTATCACTCCTTAACCTAAATTAATTTATCATAAATACACAATATCGTCAATTGATAATTAAGAACTCCCCTAATGGATGTGCTCTTAATTTAGTCATTACACGATAAACACTGTTATAAACACACTTTATTGAAATATTAAGCATCAGTGCCACCTCTTTTTCAGGATATCCTAATAAAACAAGATGAAAGATCTTTTGATCTCTTTCTGATGTCTCACTCTGGATAATCGCATAAATAAGTTCCCAGATTTTTTCTAGATTCTGTGCTTTTTGTGGAGAGTACTCCACTTTTTGATCTGCAATCAATTCACCATAAGTGCGTGAATCTTCATAGTTCACAATCTTATCTAGAGAAACAGATTTCTTTTCATAACGAGTAAAGAAAGTATATTGTTTCTTGAGTAATGATTGCATCTTTTTAATAATACAGCTTTTTGCATATACATCAAATGACGTATCCAAGTCATCACGATAGCTCCAGAATACCTTATCGAAGGTAATCAATCCTACCTGCAATAAATCCTGTGGTTCTAGAGACATAGATGAGATATACTTCATCTTTCTCATCACCGCTTTGACTAAAGCATCATAATAACTATAAAGATATTGTAATGCGACAGGGTCATTAGATCTTGCTAAATAAATCAGTTCCTTTAATGTACGATCATCCATAGATCATCCTCCTCTTAGAGAGGATGACGTGAGTTATATACCTGATAAAGTAATACGGCAGTAGCTACAGAGGCATTGAGTGAATTGACATGACCTACCATTGGTAGAATGACATTCATATCACAATGTTCTTTTACTAAACGAGAAATACCAAATCCTTCTGATCCAATCACAAGAACTAGTGGCATATTGTAATCTACAGCACGATAATCTGTAGAGTTATCTAATTCACAACCAACTACCCAGAATCCTTCTTTCTTTAAAGAATCTAGAGTACGAGATAAGTTAGTTACCTGAGCCACAGGAACATGGTCAATAGCGCCAGTTGATACCTTTGCGACTGTCGCATTTAAACCAACAGAACGCTTCTTGCCAATAATAACACCATCTACACCAATTGCATCACATGTACGAATAATAGCCCCTAGGTTGTGAGGATCTTCCATACCATCAAGCATTAATAAGAGTGGCTGTTTCCCTTCTGGAATGTTACGTACGATATCTTCTAAAGGTGTATAGTCATAACCATCGATTAAAGCCATAACACCTTGATGGTTTACATTCCCTACAAGTTTAATAAAGCCATTTTTATCCGTCATCCTCATTTTTATATTATTCTTGCGACACAACTTCACAATATCATCATTCTTTGACTGGTTCTGAATCATAACTTCATAAACCTGTCTAGGTCCTGTTAATAGTTCTCTAACGGTGTTTTTACCATAAATCCATTCTTTCACTTTGTCACTTCCTCTTCTTCCACATATTTCTTAAATAATTCAAATATTTCATCTAATCTTTCTGTCTGCTTAGTGAGATAAAGATGTCCAATCATTGATTCAAAGCCAGAAGACTGGTTATGTACAACAACTGATTTATTCTTAACTGAATGTCCTTTGCAGTTACGTCCACGCTTGAATAAGCGTACTTCTTCTTCAGTAAAGAAGTTTTTAGAGAGGGCATATTTCATAAAACCTGCATGGGCATAAGCACTGACATATTTAACAGAAGCTCTCTGTAATTCATGAGGCTTCATAATTCCCTTCTCTGTGAGCAAATATTCACGGACATATACTTCAAAGACTGCATCACCTAAATAAGCAACAGCGAGCGCATTCATTAGCTCTGGACGCATTATAGAATGCCTCTTTCAGTTAATTCTTTTCTAACACGGTCTGCTTCATCAAAGTTCTTTTCTTTCTTATAAGCATTCCATTGTTCATATAAAGCAATATCTTCTTCAGATAATTTAGTACCTTCAAATAAGAAGCCTAAAACATCCCCCATCTTGACAAGAGTTGCATATTCAGTCGCAACGACATCATTGTCTTTTTCTCTCACACGCATCACCTGATTAAGTACTTTTACCTGATCTAATACTTGTGTTAATGCAAGAGATGTATTTAAATCATCTTCTAATGCATTGACCATTGCATCCACAGTTTCCTTCTTATAATCATGAGCAGGAACATGATTCACCTGTAAATATAAAGATGCATTCTTAGTCGCATTTTCTACTTTAGATACTTCTTTACGTACGCCTGCAATGACATCATCTGTCATATTTAATGGATTACGATAGTGAGTAGATAACATCAACCATTTGAATACATTGCATCCAAATTCTACAATTAAATCCTTAGCCCATAATACATTACCTAAAGACTTAGACATCTTTTCACCATCGATATTGATCATCTGGTTATGCATCCAATAGTTGGCGATAGGATGTCCATTATAAGCCATGGACTGAGCAATTTCATTTTCATGATGAGGGAACTTTAAATCCTGTCCTCCACCATGGATATCAATCTTACCATCCTTGAATAGCTTATTAATCATGACAACACATTCAGTATGCCATCCTGGTCTACCTTTTGACCAAGGTGTATCAAACTGAATACCTTCATTTGTTTTCTTCCATAATGCGAAGTCAGTTGTACTTTCTTTCTTCTTGTCATCAACAGAAAGAGTACGATCACTTGCCCCAGCAATTAAATCTTCTACCTTAATACCAGATAACATACCATATTCTTTAACCTTAGTAACACGGAAATAAACATCTCCATCTACTTCATAAGCATAACCCTTATCAATTAATGCCTGAATGAAATCAATGATTTCAGGCATAGTTTCAGTGACTCTTGGTTTATATGTAGGATCTTCAATATTTAATCCTGCTCTGACATCTTCATATGCTTTGATATATTTATCAGTTAATTCTTTTTCTGTAATACCTTCTGCTTTAGCAGCTTTGATGATCTTATCATCTACATCTGTATAGTTAGATACAAAAGTCACATCATTACCTAGATATTCAAAAGTACGTCTTAATACATCAAACACAATCATTGGGCGTGTATTCCCAATATGAGCATGGTTATAAACTGTAGGACCACAAATATAGATAGAAACTTTACCTTCTTCAATAGGCTTAAATTCTTCTTTTTTGTTTGTTAATGTGTTAAATAGTCTCATAACATCCTCCTCAAATAAAAAAAGCTCATGATAAAGACGATCCACCTTACCATAGCTTTTCACTCTTAACGCAAGTCAAACGTTCTTTCTTTCAAAAAGACTCAGATGGGTGCATCCTAGAACCTCCCACTAGATGCTTTCACCACTTCATCCTCGCTGTAAGCTTCTTGTTCTATTCATTCTCATCTATAATTTATTTCACTATATCAAATTATCGTCTATTCTTCAAGACAAACGCCGTTCTTATTTCTTTGTATCACTTAATTTTTTTGATAACTTATCTAAACCTTTGGATGTAAGAGACAAACCTTTTGCCCCAAAGTCCTTTAAATCATTCATACCATCCTTGAATTCTTCTGTTTCAGTCACTTTTTTTATACCCTCTTTGGCCTTTTGAAATGTTTCTGATTCAGAAACCGTATGCGCTGCTTCTTTTGCACGATCAACACATTTATTAATATTCTCTTCACTCAATATTTCTTCAGTATTCTCTTTTACCTTCTGAATACCCTTTTGAACTTCTTCACTCTCAGTAAACTCTTTAACTTTATCTAACAAACTCATAATATCATCTCCTAAGCAAAAAGATGGAGGAAACTCCCCCATCTTTGTATTAACCAAGTAATGAGCCAAATACTCTTAAGTATTCATCTGCTGAACGGTCCCAGTCTAATTTTTCAGTCATAGCACGATAAATTAAACCATTCCATTGATTTTTATCATCATAGTAGATATGTAATGCATAATCGATAGTGTCCATCATTTCATGAGCATTATAATTAGCAAAACTGAATCCAGTACCAGTACCATCAAATTCATTGAATGGCTGAACACTGTCTTTTAATCCACCAGTTTCTCTAACGATAGGAATTGTACCATAACGTAAAGACATCATCTGAGATAATCCGCATGGTTCAAATAATGAAGGCATTAAGAACATATCACAGCCTGCATAAATACGACAAGATAAACCAAAATCATATTTTAACTGTAATGAAATCTTTGGATTACCAAAACCAGCAATTTCTTCTAATGGTTCTTCATATTTCTTATCACCAGCACCAAGAATTAATAGTTGAACCTTTCTCTGCAAGATTTCTTCCATACGATTAAGGATCAAGTCTAAACCCTTCTGCCATGTTAATCTAGTTACAATACCAATAAGTGCAACATCAGGATCCTGTGGTAATCCTACCTCAGCCTGTAATGCAAGCTTATCCTTCACCTTTTCAGTATAAACGCTATTAGTGTTGAAATGGTAAGGAATATTTGGATCTGTTTCTGGGTTATTTGTATCATAATCGATACCATTCAAAATACCATAAAGATCATCTTTACGCATAGCAAGGATACTCTGTAATCCTTCACCATAAGCATCTGTTAGAATCTCCTTGGCATAAGTTGGAGAAACAGTTGTAATTGCATCTGAATAAAGAATAGCTGCTTTCATCATGTTCATGCAATCATCATTACGTACATTACCATTGTAATATAAGTAGTTATCTAAACCGAATAGATCATTCAATAAGAATGGATCACATTTACCCTGATAAGCGATATTATGGATTGTGAATGTAATCTTCACATTACCATAGAAATCATAATAGCAATATCTTTCTTTATATAGAGGCGCAATCATTGCAGTCTGCCAGTCATGTAATGATAAGATATCTGGCATGATATTTAAACGAGATAAGCATTCAAGAACTGCAAAGTCATAAAATGCGAATCTTTCATAATCATCATCATAACCATATAAACCAGGTCTTCTGAAATATTGTTCATTATCTACAAAGAAATAAGTCACACCATCATATACTGCCTTAAAGACACCACAATAGCATCTTCTCCATCCTACCCATAAATAGAAGTTAGTCACATATTCTAAAGTTTCTGGAAACTTGATATCCTGATACTTAGGAAGAATGACATAACATTCATGACCTTTCTTCACAAGTTCTTTTGGTAAAGAACCGATAACGTCAGCGAGCCCTCCGGATTTAATATAAGGAAGTGCTTCACCAGCAGCAAAAACGATTCTCATTAGACAATGTCACCTTCTTTGACATACAATGGATCACTTGCATCGCCAATAAGTTCTTTAACATGTTTTACCTTAGCATCTTTATCCATAATAACATTTTCAAGATGAGCACCTGCTTCTACTGAAGAACCACTGAATAAGATTGAGTTCTTTACAACTGCACCTTTACCAATCTTAACATTACGTCCTAAGATACTATTTTCTACAACTCCATCTACAAATACACCATTCGCAATATAAGAGCTCTTTACTTCAGCATCCTTTAGATACTTTGAAGGTGGTGTATCGTTAGTATTTGTGAAAATTGGCCAGTTAGACTTGAATGCCTGAGTTGATACATCAATATCAAGGAATTCAAGAGATGTCTTGAAGTAAGCGGCATATGAATCAATGCACATCGCAAATCCTTTATATTCATAAGCGTTGATCTTCATTTCATCTTTTAGATAGTTTAAAGTATCTCTTAAATCATAGAATACAGATACTTTCTGTGCTTTATTAAGCATCTTAATTAATGCTTTTCTATTAATAACATAAGTTTCAAGTGAGATTGAGCGATCCTTGCGATTACCTTTATTTAATTCAAAATCAACAACCTGCTTGTCCTTAATCTTTAAGAAATCAGAACCAATAAATGTTTCATTTGCATTCTTAATCTTCTTATAAACAACAGTCACATCACAACCAGATTTTTCATGTGCTTCTACCACATCAGAGAAATCCATTGTAGTAATAATATGTGCTGGAGAAATCACTACATAATCAGCAGTAGATTTTTCTAAGAATGCAATGTTTTCTAACATATTGTTGATATCATGGTTGTACATAGTGCTGTTTGCATACTTTTCATCATATAATAATGAAATACCACCCTTTTTAGAGTTGAAGTTCCATGCATTACCAGAACCAATATGTTTTAATAGTGATCTTGGTTTTTCCTTTACTAAAATACCTACTTTATCAATATTAGAATTTGAAAAGTTAGATAATACAAAGTCAATAATACCATAACGACCCAAGAAGCTTACTGAAGCAACTGGACGTCTTTCTGTTAATCCTTTCAAAGATATATCAGTATGTAAATTGATTAATCCTACTACATTTGACATTTGCTCTTCACTCCTTATCTGCTATTGCCACTTACTAAAGCGACTTCTTCTGCTTCTTCATTCACAACTGTTCCAGCTTTGATTACAACGCCTTCATCAATAATTGCTTTCTTGACAACAGCGCCTTCTTCAATAAGAACACCAGGCATTAATACTGAATCAATAACCTTAGCTCCTTCACCAACGTTAACATTGCTGAATAGAACTGATCCTTCAACTTCACCATTTACAACACATCCCTGTGTTACAAGTGAATTCTTAACACTTGCCTGTGCACCAATTAACTGAGGCTTACCAAGTGTATCTTCTGAATAGATCTTCCAGTCTTTCTTGATGTTATAAAGGTCAAGTTCCTTATCATCAAGAAGGTCCATATTTGCCTGCCATAAGCTTTCAACAGTTCCTACATCTTTCCAATAGCCATCAAAAGTCCAAGCATATAATTTCTTCTTATCTGCAAGCATGCTAGGAATGATATTCATACCAAAGTCGTGCTTACTATTTTCATCTGCAGCATCTGCAATAAGGTATTTACGTAATTCTTTATAATTAAAGATATAAATACCCATTGAAGCCAATGTTGATTTTGGCTTTTCTGGTTTTTCTTCAAATTCATAAATATAGCCTTTATCATCTGTATTCATGATACCGAAACGGCTTGCTTCTTTTAATGAAACATTTAATACCGCAACTGTTAAATCTGCACCTTTTTCCTTATGCACATTTAACATTTCTTCATAATCCATCTTATAGATATGGTCACCAGATAAGATTAATACATATTCTGGATCATACTGATCCAAGAAGCTAATATTCTGATAAATAGCATCAGCTGTACCTGCATACCAAGTTGCACCAACTTCGCCTCTTTCACGTGCTGGTAAAATTGCAGCAAGTGAGTTATTACCATCAAGCCCCCACTTAGAACCTGCACCAACATAAGTTCCTAATAGTACTGATTCATACTGTGTTAAAACACCTACAACATCAATACCTGAATTGGCACAGTTACTTAGTGGGAAATCGATAATACGATATTTACCACCAAAGTAGACAGCAGGTTTAGCAACTTTCGCAGTTAATTCTTTTAATCTTGTTCCACGGCCACCGGCTAGGATCATAGCAACGATTTCTTTACCCATTTCTCTATCTCCTCCTAAAAATGTAATCGCTTTCTTTTGGATAAATCTATTCTATCACAATTGTTGCAATTATGATAGTTATAAGATTCAATTTCCTCAAATTACTAAAATCATTATACAACACATCTATTACATTTTAAATATAAAAAGTCAGACTTACGTGTAAGTCTGACTTAATAGTTCTGTTTAAGATATTTTCTTACAGAAGAAATAAAATGAAGTGAACCTGTGATAACAAGCTGATCATGTTTAAGTAAGGCTACTTTGATTGCCTCCGCAAAGTGAGGCACTACTGTTACGGTACTGAAACTGCGATAACCAACTAAATCAGATGCACGCTCATCATTAAATGAAGTGAGATATATTGGATAACCTGCTCCATCGATCAGTTCAATCATTTCATCTACATCTTTATCCTTTAAACCAGAGAAAATAAAGACAGTATCCTCAGTACGCACATACTGCACTGTTGTTAAAAGAGCTTTAATACCATCTGTATTATGTGCACCATCAAGAATCACCTGATGTCCTGATACATTCATCATTTCAAAACGACCATACCATACTGCTTTTTCAACAGCTTTTTCAGTTGTTTCTTGATCAAGATTAATCAACTTATTCGCAATTGTAAGTGCTAGACGTGCATTTGCGACCTGATAGATTCCTTGCTTTTCTAAAGTAAAGGCCATATCACGATAACGGAAATGGAATGGATAACGTGATACCTGATATTCTGGTACAACAACCATTGTCGCACCCATAGCATCACATTGCTCCTGTAATCTTGCAAGAACTGTTCCTTCCACTTCACTCGTAATAAAATACTGTCCTTCTTTGATGATTCCCATCTTTTCATTAATGACATCATAAAGACTTGGACCAATCTGATCTAAATGATCATTTCCAATATTAGTAATTGCACTAATAATTGGCTGAATCACATTTGTCTTATCATTAGCACCGCCAATACCGCACTCAATAATACGATAATCTAAATCATGTGAAGAGAAGTAATCAAGCATGATTAAAACATCAATTTCAAACATGGACAAGTTCTTTTCTTCAATCACTGCTTCATATTTATTAATAAGAGCAAGAAGATCTTCATCACTAATAGGCTGATCATCAATACGAATACGATCGTTATGCTTAATCATATAAGGAGAAGTAAATGTTCCTACATGATATCCATGCGCATTTAAAATACTTCTTAGATAGTTCACTGTAGAGCCTTTTCCATTTGTACCTGCAATATGAATCATATTCTTCTGTTTTGTATCAATACCAAATTCTTCTAGAATTCTTCTAAATGATTCAATTGTATTCTTATGTCTCTTAGATTCAATATATGCGATTGCTTTATCTATATTTCTAAACATTAATCAATCCTCCAATCTATTGGTTCTATCCCTTGACTAACAAGAAATTCATTAGTACGAGAAAATGGCTTAGAGCCAAAGAAACCACGATGAGCACTCAAAGGAGATGGATGCGCACTTGTAATGACACAATGTTTATTTGTATCAATCATACTGGCTTTGTTTTCTGCCTGACGTCCCCATAAAATAAACACAACAGGCTTTTCACGTTTATTCATCTCCTCAATAATATGATCAGTAAAGATTTCCCAGCCTTTACCTTTATGAGAATTTGCATATCCTTCCTGTACTGTTAAGACAGTATTCAAAAGAAGAACACCCTGCTTTGCCCATGCTGTCAAATCACCATGATTTGGTATATCAATACCTACATCATCATGAGCTTCTTTATAAATATTCACAAGTGAAGGTGGTATGCGTACGCCTTTATTCACACTAAAAGCTAAACCATTGGCTTGATGTAATTCATGATAAGGATCCTGACCTATAATAACAACCTTTATATCTTCATAATCACAGAAATTAAATGCATGCAATATATGATTATGAGGAGGAAATATTGTTTTAGAAGCATATTCTGCTTCTACAAATTTATGTAATGCTCGATAGTAAGGCTGTTTGGCTTCATTTTCAATAATAGATTTAAATGTCTTCATGAAAAATAAACTTCTTAATTAATTCTGCGACTACACCTTCATTATTATCTGCATGCGTTGTGTAGTCACATGCTTTTTTAACATCTTCAACTGCATTACCTGCAGCGACAGCTAAACCTGCTTTTTTAAGCATTGCCATATCATTATAGTTATCTCCAACCACAATAGTTTCTTCTATCTTGATACCTAATTGATCTGCAAGATGCTGGAGTCCTACTCCTTTATCTACGCCTTCCTTATTGAATTCCATATAACGGTTAGAAGAATAGCTTACTGAACATCCTTTAGTAATATCTGTCATTTTTGGTTCTAAACTCATTAAATAAGGCACATCCACATTCTGATATAAAATCTTTGCGATAGTGTCATCCTTTAAGAAATCAACACTATTTTCTTTTGGATAAACAACTTCAAGTTTTTGGTGCTTGAGTCTTTCTGCTTCAGACTCACTCAAGTTATATATATAAAGTGTATCATTTGTATAAACATGTATGCAGACATCCTGTTTTAAACCAAATTCAAAGATTTCCTTCATCTTATCAAATCCTAAGCCATTGAATTCAATAATACGATTATCTTTATTCTCAGTTAAAGCAGCACCGTTAAAGCTTAAAACATATTCTCCTTCCATATCTTTTAAACCTAACTGTGTAAGTTCAGGTAAGATCTGCATATAACCTCTACCTGTCGCTGGTACAAATTTTACACCACGTTCGTTAACTGCCTTTTGAATCCAGTAAATGTTACTTTCTGGTACAACATGGTCATCATTTAATAATGTTTCATCTAAATCACTCGCAATTAATTTATATTCCATCTCTTATACTCCCTTTAATACAAATTTTTCAATTACTTCCTTCACTGCGCCTTCATCAAAATTCTTTTCACAGACATAATCACTGATTTCTTTAATATCATCATGAGCACAGCTCACACAAGCTCCTAGTCCTGCTTCCTTGATCATTGACACATCATTATAATTATCGCCAATCGCAATTGTATCATTAATATCAATATTCAAATAATCTGCAAGCCACTTTAAACCTACACCTTTATTAATACCAATCGCATTACATTCTAGATAACGATTAGAAGAGAAAGTGAGTTCTACTTGATTTCCAATATTCTGATACATCTCATCACGTAATTTCTTCAAATAGTTCATATCTCTCTTTACCAAAAGAATCTTAGCGATAGATTCATTTTTTAAGAATTCAATCTCATGATCATATATCACCTTCATTGGCGTTTTCTGTTCAATCTTTCTATTTACTTCAAATTCATCTGGATTATAAATATAACAGCAATCTAATGTAAAAACGAGCATACAAAGATTTTCTTTACATCCATAATCAAAACATTTCTTTAATAATTCATAATCAAGACCCTGGAAATGAAGAATCTTAAAGTCTTTATTTTCTACTACAAGACCACCATTAAAACAAATAGAATATTCACCAGGCATATCATATGTACCAATTTCCTTAAGGATATCTCCAATCATTCTATGAGATCGTCCCGTTGCGACTACAAAACGCAAGCCATGCTTTTTAGCCTCACGTATTGCCTCCTGGTTAAATACAGGAACATGCTGTCCTATAAGAAGTGTTTCATCTAAATCCGATAACATCATTTGATACATAATTATTTTCCTCTATATAAATAAGACATAAAGACTGGTACTCTATTTCTCCAGCAGACTTCACTATGTACATCCTCTTCAAAGACACGATACATATAATGAATGCCTTTCTCTCTTATTAAATATTCAATTTCATTATTAGACCATAAATAATCCTGACTCAAAGAGTCATCATCATAACCTTCTTTACCACCTACATCAAAATAAAAGCGTTCAATTCCACTTAGGTCACTTGTCTTCACTAAATCAACAAATTCCTTTTGATAGAGCCAATAGGCAGTTGAAACTGCAGCACCTTTATGAAATACATCTGGATGCTTCATACAGGCATAAGCTGTGATTACTCCACCAGAAGAACTTCCTGACATAGCTGTATCATCTTTTAAAGTACGATAACGACCATCTATATATGGCTTTAGATCATGAATCAACCATTCACAATAGTCTTCTCCAGTTCCTTTAATGAGTTCATGAGACTCATCACGCATTAAGACACCACTCTCAACATCCCAGGGACCATACTCACTTGCACGACCATATTCACTAAAGACACAAGGAATAGCTACTACAATAACCTTTAAACCACTTTTCTTTAAATAATCCTCCATACCCCAGCTGACACCAATATAAGCCTGATCATCAAAAAAGGCATTCTGACCATCATTCATATAAAGTACAGGATATCTTTCTTCACTTTGATAATAATCGTCAGGAAGATATACAATTATATTTTTATCTCTACATTTATTATAAATCTTTTGAAACATATAATCTCCTTACAAAAACAAATAAGCACATGCTTATTTATTTTCCGGTAGATTAATCACTTCTTCACCATTTTTAGAAAATATATAATGACTACGTGCATAACGTACTACATAATCACTATCATTCAAACTATCTACTTCTTTTGCGAGTTTTGCTTTTTCTTTCTTTAATTCATCCTCTTGTACAACAAGTTTCTGATAAGTGGCCTTCTCAGCCTGAATATGCTGTACTTTTGCGATTAAAGTATAAATAAGAAATACAGAAATTATAAGAAAGACAATTCCATATATGTTACCCATTTTTCTTTTCTTTTTAGCCATTCGAGTCAACTCCTTAACTAACCGCATTATACCATTATTCTAGCATTAAAAAAAGAACCTTACAAAAGGCTCTTAGTAAATAGTTTCTTCTTCTACTTTTTCTTCTTTAATTATTTCATAAAGAGAAGATGCTTCATCCTTTAATACATGGTCTTTAAGCATCAATACTTTCACTGTTAAAATAGTACGTCCAAAGCTGACTTCTATTTCATCGCCAATTTTCACTTTAGTAGCAGGTTTAGCTACTTTACCATTTACTTTAACACGTGATGCTTCACTTATTTCTTTAGATAATGTTCTTCTCTTAATAATACGTGATAACTTTAAAAATTTATCTAATCTCATTATTTATCCTCTTCAAATAATCCATTCGCAAATATAAAATCAATATCTTCTTTTTTAAAGAAGTCATACTGTTCTTTTTCTTTAATTGTCCAGGCACCTATTTTAATATGTCTACTTTTTAAATCTACTATTTCTTCATGTGTTAAATAAGAATAACGACTATGAATACCATCTAAATGATGATCAATCACCTGCTGTTTACACTTCTTATAACCTCTTAGTACGATTAAAGCATAATAAGAATCAGGCATTAAAGCACGCATATTCAATAATCTTTCTAGACTTGTAGAAGAAAAATAAATACGATCTGTCATATGATGTTTCATAATCACATCTCTTAGTTTTTCTTCAAGACCACTAGATACAGTATCCTTGATTTCTATATTCAATAATTTATCGGTAGAATCAAGTAATGTCAAGAGAGAATCAAGCGTAGGAATCTGTTCTGTGATATCCATCTTATTATTATAATTATATTGACGCGCTTCTTTAAATGTCATATTTCTTAAAACACCTTTACCATTACTTGTACGATTGATCTTATCATCATGTAGTAACAGAAGTTCGCCATCTATTGTCATTTGTACATCTGTTTCTATCCCTTCAAATGAAGAATTAACTGCTTTTTCAAAAGCAGACATTGTGTTTTCTGGAAATAAATCACTATATCCTCTATGTGCTAATCTTTTCATTATAATCATCCTTTCTAGCAAAAAAAGCCAGCGTTCAGGTCACTGGCATGAGGCAGTTGAAGAGAATCGGCAGGTGTTAATGTTCTCTTCCTACTCCATTATAACATCTTTCTGTAATAAAGATAGCCATAAACAGTTAAATCTAAATTAAAAAGGATTTCCGGGGAAATCCTTTATTTTGGCCATTCTTTATTACATAAACGGTTTGATACGATCATTCCAATAACAAGTACTAGGAATGAGAAATCAATTCCTTTAGGGAATAAAACGTTTAATATCAATGCGAAAAGAATGCTTAATAATGTAATATTGAGTGATTTAGAAGAAATCTTTCTCTCTTTATATATCTTATATTGCATCTTGATCTGCAGGAATGCCAGAACAAGCGCAACAACAGCCACTAAACTATCGATATAGAAATTGATTAAATACTTCTGATTAATCAGCTCTTTGACAAACATAAGAGCAATATAGGAAGTCATGGTCCCTACCATCATAGAAACCATGAGCTTTTCTCTATCTTGTTGAAACTTCATTAGCGTTTAATTTCTAAGCTATGAGTAGATGTTTCCTGAATATGTGAATCAAATAATGCCTTCATTAATGAGATTGCATAGTAAGTATCCTTGATACCAGCAGTTTCATATGATGAATGCATTGCAAGCTGAGGTAAACCGATATCTACAGCATTCATAGAAGCCTGAGCCATAGCGATATTACCTAAAGTACTTCCTCCAGCCTTATCTGAACGGTTAGCGAAATACTGTAGAGGTACATCTGCCCCAGATGCAAGAGCCTTTACAACTGCCATTGATACACCATCACTTGTATATTTCTGACCAGCATGTGACTTAACTACAACACCTTCATTCATATAAGTGCAGTTAGTTGCATCAGTATGTTCTGGATGGTTTGGATGTACAGCATGTGCGTTATCTGCAGAAAGCATGAAGCTTGATGCAAGTGCACGGTGGTAATCTTCTTCAGTCTTACCTAAAGCACTGTTAATACGAGTTAATGTATCTCTTAATAATGTAGAGTCAGCACCCTGCTTAGTTCCTGAACCTACTTCTTCGTTATCAAAGCAAGCCATGATATCGATAGATTCATCATTGTAACCAGCAAGTAATGCCTTTAATGAAGCGAAGCCGCACTGTAAATCATCTAAGTGACCTGCAGAAATGAATTCTTCATTAGCACCCCAGATAGATGGAGCCATACGGTTATAAAGATATAAGTCATGGCCTAAGATGTCTTCTTTCTTTACACCTAATTCATCCGCAATAATTTGTTTGAAGTCTTTCTGACGATCATCACCAGCACTTAATAATGGAAGCATATCTACCTGTAAGTTATACTTAAATCCATCATTAGCCGCACGGTTCATATGAATAGCTACGTTAGGGATCATTAATAAATCACGATCAATGTTTAATAACTTAGTAACGATGCTGTTACCTTCAGATACTAATACACGACCAGCAATTGATAGAGGACGATCTAACCAAGTAGCACATAACATTCCTCCGTATCCTTCAGTATTTAACTGAGTATACTTATTCTTTACTTCAATTTCAGCATTTTCTTTAACCTTGAAAGTTGGTGAATCTGTATGTGAAGTCACAATGTTGAAACTGTAGTTGTCTAACTTTGTACCTACTTTGAAAGCTAAGATACTTGTATTATTTCTTGTTACATAATACTTACCACCTGGTACAATATCCCAATGTTCACTTTCTAATAATTCTTTAAATCCATCAGCATTTAAGATCTGACGATAGTTTTCTACTGCATGGAAAGCAGTAGGACTTTTTGATAAGAAATCTAATAATTCTTTTGAAGTTTCCTTAAACATTTTTTATTATCTCCTTAATTTATATAAAAATATCCTTCTGGCCCTGCCAAAAGGATATTTTATATCATTTATCTTTTTCCTTCACGGCGTTCTTTTTCTGCAAGTTTAGGCATGATTAATCCTAATGCACAAAGAACAATAGGGGCAATTACGTTTAATGCGAATGTGAATGGATCTTTGTCATACATACCAAGTACACAGCAAGCACCAGTTACGATGAAGCACCAGATACCGAAGAACTTAGCAACAGCCTGATTCTTTACGAAACGATAATCTGCTGGGAACTTGTCCATAGCCTGACGTAAAGCAATATAAGCAGCAAATACCCATAAGTAACGCATTGGCATACATACTGAGTTAAGCTTATTTAACTGTTTTAATACTGCAGCTGCGCCAGGAACGAATGACTGAATTAAGATGATTGAACCAGAAAGTACAACAACTAACTTAATACCGTTAATATATGCACCATACTTATTCTTCTTGAATAAAGCAGAAGGGATATATTCTCTAGTTTCTTCGTTGTCTAATAACATTCTAAGTGGAGCATCAATACTTAATACTAAAGTAGAGAACTGACCAACCATGTTACATAATGCGTAGATAACTAGTAATGCATCACCCATATGATAGTATTCACCTAATTTCTGGAATGACCAATAAGCACCGTTAGCAACATAGCTGCTGAATGCTTCTTCAGATGCATTGATCATCTTAGGATCGAACATCATACCCATTGCGAATGTACCTAAGATAGCACATACACAAACCATGACAGCAAGTGCAATCATCGCTTTAGGGAATCCCTTTTCAGGGTTTTCTACCTTGTTTACATATGGTGAAATCTTTTCACATCCACCAACTGCGAATACTAAGATAGATAATGATGTGAAGTACTGTACATTGAACTGTGGCACGACGTTTTTAAAACTAAAGTCCATATGTACATAGCCACCATTAGGGTTGATAGCTGGTGCTGCGAACATCATTAAGATATAAAGGATTGACATAACAAACATTGAAGTTCCTGCTAATGTAGTAAGTTTCTTTAGTGGGTTTAATCCACGGCTTGCAATATAGCAGAATAATAAGAATACAGCAAGTGTAGCTAACTGAACATAGATAGTTGGTAAGCTATCATAAACTGTAGCGTTTCTGAAGATTACCCAGCTAAGAGCCTTTAACCCACCAGTACCTTTACTTGCGATATAAGTGATGTGACAAGCCCAATAAGTGAACCCTGCATAATATGCAAGTTTAGGACCCATTGTTTCCATGATCCATGAGCTGACACCCCCACCGGCATTTTTAAATGCTGATCCTAGTTCACCAACCATAAGGGCATATGGTACGAAGTATAAAGCGAACATTAAAATCCAGCTGAATATAACCTGGATACCGTTGAAGTAAACGAAACCATTTAGTACGTTACCAAATCCCCAAACAGTAGAAAATGCCATAAAAGCCAGGGTATACCATTTCATTTTTGAGTTTTCCATACTCTCCTCCTTAAATATTTTGTGTAAAAATCAAAACAATCTTTTTATGCCTCAGTAAGTATACCAAATTTTTCACATAAATACCATACTTTTATATGTACAAAATACAAAAAACGATAAAAAAAAGGCGTATTTTTCGACAAAATACAGAAATTTTGTTACAGTCCACTATTTTATATGAGATAGCAATAATAATTTATTAGCATTGTTCTAATTTTTCAACAATTGCCATAATATATGTTGTATTTGATACAAAAAAGCTATTCATTGAATTCTCAATAAATAGCTTGATGTTTATTAAGCGTTAATGGCACGTGTGATAGCTGGAACAACCTGTTTCTTACGAGAGATAACGCCTGGTAAGTTTGCTTCATGTTCAACTAGTTGTACATTGAAGGCATTTTCTACATATTCAGGATGGCTACCTGCAACAAATACTTCACTTGTTGCATTGATGACATCAGTTAATAATAGAACTGCTGTATCAAATCCATTTTCAACACATAGATTTTCCATATATTCAAGCATTTCACCTTTAAGTGGTGCAAAGCCATCGATATCCATAGTGTTAACCTGAGCAATACCTACTTTTGCATCACCAATATTGAATGCCTTGTAATCCTGGTTATAGATTTCTTCAATAGTCTTACCAACTAATGAAGTACCCGCCTTAAACATTGCAAGACCGAATTCTTCAGCATCTACCCCAGCAATTTCAGCTAATTCTAATGCAATTTCTTTATCAGTCTTTGTGCAAGTTGGAGATCTGAATAGTAATGTATCAGAAATAATAGCTGCTAACATTAAACCAGCCACATTCTTAGGAATCTCAACACCCTGTTCCTTATACATCTTTGCAATAATTGTACAAGTACAGCCAAGTGGTTCTGCTCTGAACTGTAATGGACCTACAGTCTGGAAATCAGCCACTCTGTGGTGGTCAACTACTTCTAGGATTTCTGCTTCTTCAATACCTTCTACAGCCTGTCCTCTTTCATTATGGTCAACAAGAATCATCTTCTTATGATCACCAGTAATAACCTGGAAACGAGAGATAGTACCTACTACCTGATCATTTAAGTCAATAACAGGATATGAATGATATCTAGTTTCGCTCATTACTTCTTTTAAATAATCAACAGTATCATCTGTAGAGAAGCATGTTAAATCACCCTTCTGCATAACATATTCAACAGGTACTGCCTGAATGATCTGCTGAGAAGTCTTGAATGTAGTGAAAGCAGTAGTCACTACACTGACACCTGCATTCTTACATTCTTCAAGAACTGATTCTTCTAAGTGCAATGAGTTAGTAAGGATGATTAAATCAACCTTCTTCTTCAACATTTCACGAATACCTTCAGTTCTGTCACCACCAGTGATGATAACATCATGTTCATTAACATGATCAATAACTTCCTGAGAGTTCATACCTGTGATATGAAGACTACCCTTGATAGTACGTAATTCAGGGTTTAAATAAATAATCTTAGCATCTAATGTATCTACTACGTTTTCAATTGGAGTATGTGCATTCTTTAAGATATCTTTATCCCAATCTTCCATGTAACCTTCAATAATGTTTGTAGAAGATAATAAACCTAAAAGATGAGAATGATCATCTAATACTGGAGCGCTCTTTAAGTTCATCTGGCACATTAATGACCAAGCAGTTCTTAAAGTTAATTCTTTAGAGAATAAAGTTACCTGATCGTAATCAAGATCTTCTACTTTCTGTTTAACTGACTTTAATAACTGTGGTGTATGTGCATTAAATCTCTTTAATACATACTCTGTTTCACGGCTTACTTCACCAAGTCTTACTGGTATTGCCTGTCCGTACTTATGAGTTGCATTTAATAAATATGAATAACTGATGGCCGCACAAATTGAATCTGTATCCGGATTCTTATGACCACTTACGTAAACTAAATCCATGTTTTTCCTCCTATGCTTTCTTTAAATAACGATAAATTGTTGGTTCAGAAACATCTAACTTATCTGCAACTAGGGCAATTGCACCTTTTACTTTAAATGTTCCTTTATCCTGTAAGTATTTAACAACTCTGATCTTTTCTTCTACTTTTAATCTTTCTGCATGAACATAAGATGGAACTCCCATATTCTGCATACATTCATTGATGTATTTTTCTACCATCTCATCAAGTGGAGAAGATAAGATTTCGATTGGGCTATCATATTTGAATTCTACATTTGTATTATCCTTAATACCTAGGATTCTTCTCATTGCAGTTTCAATATATTCAAAATCTGTGACGTTAACGTTAATACAAAGCATACCAACAGGATAAACATTGCCTGGTTCCTTAATCCAGTATGTTGCAGATTTTAACAGTTTACCATCAGGTCCTGCTGTTTTGTAGTTCATGACAAAGTCACTTTTTTCATACTGTTTTGTTTCTAAATAATGAACAGATAAATTTGAAAGCTTAGCACCAACTTCTCTGCCAGAAATCTCACCATTTGCGATAGCAACAACTTCCTGTTCAGGAGATGTGAGATCGTGTAAAGCTATTTCAACATTATCCCCTAACGCAACACCCAAGAATGGGACAAGGGCTGCATATGGTTCTAATAATTTATGCATTATACTGCCTCCTTTACAACAGAGTATTTTATCATAATAAAAAATGTCAGTAAATTATTATTATCATAAAACAGAAACTTTTTATTAAGCCTTTTTATTAAGCAGAAAAAAGACACCTTTTTAAAGGTGCCTATATGTTATTTGAATAGTATTTTTTAATAATATCAAGTGTGAGGGCATTGTTTTCTACTATTTCACCATAGAAATATCCACTTGGTTTAAGTGTTCTTTCATAAGTTTCATGATTAACTGAAGCTAATCCAAATGTTGGTGTATAAGTACCCCATTCCCAGTTATCTAATAATGACCAATGAAGATAGCCTAATACTTTCACACCACTATCTATCGCCTGCTTGACAGCTTGTAATACAGCCGCAATGTAAATGACACGATATTTATCATTCTTGCAAGCAATACCATTTTCAGTAATGAGAACTGGTTTATCCTTTAATCTATTTAAACAGTGATAAATGACTTCAGGACAAATATCATCACTAAAATATGGAACATCTAAACTGTGAATACTGCTTGCTTCATAGCGATCAAATCTAAACATTGCTTTTCTACTATTAATCAGCTGTCTTGTATAAACATTCACTGCCCAAAAATCACATGTATCCTTTAATTCAGGCATATAAATAGCATCATGGAATGGAACAACAATCTCCCCTGTTCTTATTGCATGTAGGAAGAATTCATTTTCCATATAGTCTATATAATCTGCCATGATCTGATCCGGCTTATCTGTGACGCCTCTCATAGGTTTCTTCTCGGCATAATTCATAGGAGATGAGACAGGCTTATTTGAATATTTCTTAATCACATGATATGCCTTAGCATGATACTGAAGCAGATTGATACTTTCTTCAATTGTATATTCGAAGACAATATTCATTTCATTGATGATTAACCAACATTCAACATACTCATCAAACTCCGGAACAACCTTCTCAACATATCTTAAGAAATAGTCAAGATTATCCATAGTTTTAAATGCACCTAACTGGTGAAACCAGACAGGATGTGAATTATGATGAAGTGTTAAACATACTTTGATACCGTTCTTCTTCAACTCTTTCAAAACTTCTCTATAATGTTTGATTTCTTTTTCATCAAACTGCCCTTCTACTGGTTCAATACGTGACCATTCCAAAGACATGCGATATGAATTTAAATGCATCTTCTTGAGTAATGCGATATCTTCTTTGTACATTTCATAGCTATTACATGCACGTCCTGCCATTTGATATGGTACACCACCGTATGCAAGCTTAGGTGCAATCTCCTTATCATCATAAAATGAGTTGTTGTTACCTTCGATCTGTTGTCCTGCAGTAGTAGCACCCCATAAAAAATCTTCTGGGAATGTAATATCTGAATATTCTAGTATGTTAATCATTTACTTTTTCTTCCTTCATTTTATTTTCTTCTTCCAATGCCTGTTTATCTAACATCTTAAAGAATGGATACCAGATAACACATGATAGAATAACTGCAACAAGTTCATAGATACCTGCACTCACGCTTCCATTTACCATACCATGTATAAATGGTGGAAGAGATCCTGTACCAAGAATACCAACATAAGGCGTAATGATATGAAGTTTCATGAGTAAGTAACCTACAGATGATACAACGATTGGACATACAATAAATGGGATGATTGTCATGACATTCAACATAAGTGGTAAACCAAAGATAAGTGGTTCATTGATACTGAAAATTCCACAAGGGAGAGTAACTTTACCAAACGCTTTATATCTTTCACTCTTAGCTGTAAAGAACATCATAATAACTAAACCAATTGTCGCACCACACCCACCAATACAAGCTAAATCCCATAAACCAAAGTTAATAGTATGGACAATCCCATGTCCTGCCGCAATAGAAGCAGTATTTTCTGACATATAGCCTAACCACACTGGAATAAGAATTGGTAAAACGGTCTGTGATCCATGAATACCGAAGAACCATAATAATTGGGCGATGACTAATAATAAGATAAATGCAGGGAAACTTCCTACTAGAGACTGTAATGGTGTCTGAATGATTGTATAGATAAAATCATTAAATGTCTTAAAATGAGTAACTGAGAAACCATATTTTACAAGTCCAAACACTAATACAATGACAACTGCTGGGATTAATGAAGTGAATGAATTGCTGACCATTGGTGGAACACCTTCTGGCATCTTGATTGTAATATTCTTATTCATAAAGAACTTCATAATCTGAATGACAATCAATGAAACAATAATCGCTGAAATAACAGCTTTTGGTCCAAAATAAGCTGCATCAAACATATTAGTCGATAACATACCTTGTTGTTGTGCAATAATAGGTGCTAATAGAATGAATGCAACTAAAGAGATTACTCCTGTATTAAATGCATTCTTCTCAATGCCATAAACCTTAGCACCATTATATGCAATAGAGAATGCCATAAATAAACCAATAAGGTTTGTAGTGACATTAGGTACATAATTAATGATAGTCAATAACTGTGTTGCTTTTAAGAAATTCTGATAAGGTGCCCATGTGATAGAAGTCAACACCGAAAAAATTGCTCCTACCATGATAACACCTAGAAGTGACATAGAACCTCCTGATACTGCCTGCAATGCTTTAATTCTAGATATTTTATTTGCAACTGGAATAAATTTTTCTTCCATAAAATGTATAAACTTGTCCATTATTATTCTCCTTTGAACCCATTATTCTTAATAACATTCTTATACCAGTAAAAACTGTTCTTTTTAATACGTGCGCATAATTTCACATCTTTATTTGTACGATCTACATAAACAAGACCATAACGTTTATTAAATCCTTCATGCGAACTAACAACATCCAAAAATGACCAAGGACAATATCCAAAAACCGGATACCCTTCTTCAATCAGCTTATAGCACTGATTAATATGTTTTGTCAGATAATCGATGCGATAAATATCATTAATTGAACCATCTTCTTCTATTTTATCTGTATAAGCCATACCATTTTCAGTGATAATCATTGGTAATTCATATCTATCATAGAGATTTCTAATTCCAATATAAAGACCATCTGGATCAATTCCAAAATGCATCCATTCTGTTGGTTTCAATTTTTCATTATTCACAACATAGAACTGATCACTGATATAAAATGGTGGCATTCTTGTACATTCATCATCTAGACGTTTTGCTCTGACTGTACAGCTTGCATAATAGTTTACACCAATGAAATCTGGATGATTCTCTTTAAGATAATGGAAATCTTCTTCATTCATTTCTGGATAAACATCTCTATCCTTCAAATACTTAGTAAAATGATGAGAATAGTGCCCCTTAATAGATAAATCAAGGAAACTCCACTGCACTTCATCCTCTGCATTCTTTGCAGCAAGTACATCTTCTGGTGCGGACGTTGCTGGATAAATCACCTGCATGGCAACTACATGACCAATTTTCCCATCAGGTACCATTTCTTTAAAATAACTTATCGCAATCTTTTCTGCTAATGTCATATGATATGACATCTGATAAAGATTCTTCTGTCTTAAATGTGGGTCTTTTTCAAGATTCATATTCATATCATCTGGTGCTGTAGCACACATCTGTTCATTGATAGTTGCCCACATTTTAACCTTTGATCCAAATTCTTCAAAACAGATTCTGGCATATTTTACATATGCATCTACACATTTTCTACTCTTCCATCCTCCATACTTTTCAATCAATGCATAAGGCATTTCAAAATGATAAAGTGTAGGAAATGGCTGAATACCATTTGCAAGAAGTGCATCAATGAGTTCATGATAGAAGTCCAATCCTTTCTGACTGACATTTTCACCATCTGGCATAATTCTTGACCAGAAGAATGAAAAGCGGTATACCTTCATACCAAGTTCTTTCATTAATTGTACATCTTCTTTGACATGGTGATAATGATCTGAGGCTGTTTTATAATCTGCCAAACCATCTGGTATATGACGCATGTCGCTATTCGCAATACCTCTTTCTTCATTAAAACCGCCTTCTACTTGAAAGGCACTTGTAGAAGCACCCCATAAGAAGTCTTTAGGAAATTCTTTGTTTTTCATATTCTTTTTCCTCCCACTGATATCTTAATACAAGGGTGACTTATTTTTTTCGTCAAAAAAATGCTGAAGATGTCATATTCTCCAGCACAATTTCAGATTATGAAATTTTTCATATATGTGAGTAGTTAATATAGTAGTAAATGATAATCAACTCAATTGTATACATCAAAGTAATACGCCCTTCAGTATTACTATTCATCTTATTACATAAGATGACTTCATCACATGCACTAATAAGTTTGCCAACTGTAATCATAGATATAGCCACAATCTTACATTCTTTTTCTGTCAATATATCAATAATCTCTGTATTACGATAAAAGAAACTTCCTTCTAAAGAGATAATGAAAACAAGAGAATGTGGTGCAAGTCTTTTCGCAAGTTCTAATTGTTTTTCATCAGATACACCTAATTGTATTAAACGATTTAAACTTGCCATCTTATTTTGAAAATGTATACCTACATAATTGGCGTATTCTAACCCAAACAAAGCAATTTCCTTCGCCTGATACATCATTTCACAAACTCTATTCAATTGGCGATAATCTATATGATCAAATGTAAATTGTATATTCTCAATGACATTTTCTGTATATCTTTGATAAATGGGCTTTAAGTCTTCAGCAGTTGCCATATTGATACGCTTAGAATAATCTACATCAATAGTAAGTGTATTATCTATATCATTCTTAAATTGTTTATAACTATCATACCCAAGTGTTCTCACAAATCTTGTAATAGATGAAGACGACACATAACACAAATCAGCCAGATCAAAAATAGTCAATTCTGGAATCTTATGATAATTCTGTAATATAGTCTTAGCGATATCAACATTCACTTCTTTACCATCACCATAATTTACAATACTTAATAATTGAGACATAATTGAAATACCTTTTGGCATGAGTAACACCTCCATTCCTCTATTTTACTAAATCAAACTGTTACTTTACAAGTATGAAAAACACAGGAATCAAAAGATTCTGATTCCTGTGTTTAATAATAATGCATAAGTTGCAATAATATTCAATATAAAGCTAACGATTCCTGTAATTAAACATGCTTTTGCCTTATTAGGTGTCATTCTTCTTTTCATAAAGAAGAAGATAACACCCATAAAAGGGAATAGGAATGAAATAATACATAAACCAATAGAGGCACGATCTTCTTCATAATAAGGACTCGTATAGCCATTACTAGAAGCATAGTCTTCCATATTTGTGTAGTCTGTTCTATTTTCTAATCTCACAGGTTCTCCACAATTAGGACAGAACTTTGCATCTTCCTCTAATTCTTTACCACATCGTGTACAATACATTTATTCACCACTTAATTTTTCATCAATAGCTTTTGCTGCTTTTTTACCAGCACCCATAGCAAGAATTACAGTAGCAGCACCAGTTACAACGTCACCACCAGCCCATACGCCTTCTTTAGATGTATGGTTAGTTTCTTCTTCAACAATGATACCGCCCCACTTCTGGCAATCAAGACCAGGAGTAGTCTGTCTAATTAATGGGTTTGGAGACTGACCGATTGCGATAACAACTGTACCACAATCAATAGTGAAGTTAGTACCTTCTTTTACAACTGGTCTTCTTCTACCAGATGCATCTGGTTCTCCTAATTCCATTTCTACACATTCAAGAGATTTAACTGAACCATTGTCACCATGAACAGCAACTGGGTTAGTTAATAACTTGAAGATAATACCTTCTTCCTTAGCATGATGTACTTCTTCAGCACGTGCAGGAATTTCAGCATCACTACGACGATATACGATATATACGTTCTTAGCACCAAGTCTCTTAGCAGTTCTTGCAGCATCCATAGCTACGTTACCAGCACCTACAACACATACTGTATCAGCTACTTTTACTGGAGTAGGATGGTTAGGGAATTCATAACCCTTCATTAAGTTAACACGAGTTAAGAATTCGTTAGCAGCATAAACGCCATCAAGGTTTTCACCTGGGATACCCTGGAAACGAGGTAAACCAGCACCAGCACCTACGAATACAGCATCATAGCCACTTTCCTGTAATTCATCAATTGTGATAGAACGACCAACTACAACGTTTGTTTCAAACTTAACACCTAAGTCTGCAACACCATCAATTTCAGCCTGTACTAAATCTTTTGGTAAACGGAATTCTGGGATACCATAAGATAATACACCACCAGTTTTATGTAATGCTTCAAATACTGTTACATCATAACCACGTTTAGCAAGTTCGCCTGCACATGAGATACCTGAAGGTCCTGAACCTACAATAGCCACTTTCTTACCGTTCTTTTCAATCTTAGTTTCAGTTGGTTTACCATGATCTCTATGGTAATCAGCAACGAATCTTTCAAGTCTACCAATGGCAACTGATTCACCCTTGATACCTCTAATACATTTACCTTCACACTGGTTTTCCTGTGGACATACACGACCACAGATTGCAGGTAAAGCATTTTCTGTAGTGATGATTTCATAAGCTTTTTCAAAATCACCATTCACTACTTCCTGAATAAAATGAGGGATAGGTACATTTACTGGACATCCATCCACACAGCGAGGCTTTTTACAGTTTAAGCAACGAGCCGCTTCTTCCTGAGCCATTTCTTTTGTATATCCTAAAGCAACTTCTTTAAAGTTAGTTGCACGAATTTCAGGTTCCTGAGAAGGCATTTCTACCTTTTTATTTGACATATTAGGCATATTATTTAACCCCCTTCATTAAGTTACACATACGGTCTGCATTGCTGTCAACAAGATGTTCTTCTTCCTTGAACATTCTCTGTCTTGCCATTAATTCATCAAAGTCAACATTTAAACCATCAAAGTCTGGTCCATCAACACAGGCAAACTTGATCTTACCATCAACAGTAACACGGCAGCATCCACACATACCAGTACCATCAATCATGATTGGGTTAAGTGAAACCATTGTCTTAATATCTCTAGGCTTAGTTACTCCAACAACTGCCTTCATCATTACAACTGGTCCAATTGCAATAACTTCATCGTACTTTTCACCCTTATCAAGTAAATCAGTTAATACATCAGTAACAAAACCTTTTGTACCTACAGAACCATCATTTGTTGCGATATATACATTATCACAGAATTCTTTAAAACGATCTGCCCATAATACATACTGTTCTTCACGTCCACCGATGATTACATCAACCTTAGTACCAAGTTCTGCTAGTTTTCTTAACTGTGGGAATAATGGTGCACTACCCACACCACCAGCCACACCGATCACGTGATCCTTCTTTTCAAGATGAGTAGGGACACCAAGAGGACCTACGAAGTCAGTGATATAGTCTCCTTCTTCTAACTTAGCAAGCTGTTTAGTAGAGTAACCTACAATCTGATAAATTATTGTGATTGTTTCCTTTTCTCTATCATAATCAGCAATTGTAAGAGGGATTCTTTCTCCATCTTCTCCTACACGTAAAATAATAAACTGCCCTGGTTCACATTTTCTTGAAACCATTGGCGCATGTACTTCCATTAACTGTACAACGTCATTAAGTACTTCTTTCTTTACAATCTTATACATATTCTCAATCCTTTCTGAATCTTATTTAATCTTATCACATATTAGGTTTCTATTCAATGTCGCTTGATAGTAAATCAATGCGCTACCATGTGGTATTTTCAAGAATTGAGAGGTTGTTGACAGATGTGATTATTTGTGGTTTAGTTTGTTAAACAAGGAGAATAATTATGAGTAGAAGAGTTATATTTTTTGATACCGATGGTACTTTATCTACAGAAACGGACTTCACTGTTCCTGAAAGTACAAAGAAAGCAATTAAACTAGCTCAGGATAACGGACATATCCTGATGGTGAATACTGGACGTACTATTTGTATTATAGAAGATATGATTAAGGAATTAGGATTAGATGGTTATATCTGTGGTTGTGGGACTAATATCTACTATCATGGTAAAGAAATCTATCATGCCACACTTCCTTCAGAATTAAAGAAAGGAATTGTGAATAAAGCTGTTGAATTAGATATTGATGCTGTATTAGAAGGTCCTGAATCTATTTATTTCCCCGAAACAATTAAGACAAAGACAGTTCAGGAAATCAAAGAACGTTATAAAGATATTAAGGTAAATGTTCCTATATATCATAAAGATGATGAACCTAATTTTGATAAGTTCACTGCATGGTATACACCAGAAGATGATATTGAAGCATTTAAGAATGAGTTTAAAGATGATTTAGAATATATCCAGCGTGCAGAAGACTTCATTGAAGTTGTTCCTAAAGCTTGTTCTAAAGCCACAGGTATTCAGACATTTATCGATCTCATTGGTGCTTCTATTGATGATTGTATTTCTATTGGTGATTCTACAAATGATCTACCAATGTTGACTTATACAAAAGAATCAGTAGCAATGGGTAATTCTAATCCAGTTCTATTTGATTATGTAACGTATATTACAACTGATATTGAAGATGATGGTATTTATAACGCATTAAAACATTTTAATGTCATCTAACCAAAAAGCAGCCCATTTTAATTAGGCTGCTTTTTGAAATGATACGATTCTTTCTCCATGGAATGAGACTTGTCCCTTTTGTCCTTCTAGATATTCATGAGGCTTTGTTACTTTGAGTACAATTTCTTTACCAAGTTCTGATTCAAATATAATCTTATCTTCAAGGACTTCTTTTACGATCACATCTTCAGTGATGTAGTATCTTGTTAGGAACAAATATAAGAACAACAATAGTAGAAAAATAAAAAGCACAAGATTCACCTCTTTCTTATACAATTATTGTAACAGAAAAGATGTGTAATACTTGTGATTTTTTTGACTTTAGAATAATTTTTTAATGAATGGGATTTTCAATACAATATATAGACTCAGTGCGCCGCTCATATTCAGAATAATATCGTCTATATCTGCTGATCCAACCTTCCAAATATATTGAATGACTTCTACTCCTATAATCATAAATAAGAAAAAAAAGAAATAAGGTTGAAATGAACGCATTGATTTAAATAAGACATATACAAAATAACCAAAAGGCATAAACAACATGACATTCCCAATCATATTCAGAATAATATTCTTAATAGGTAATGTATGTCTTTCATAAGCTGTGTAATAAAGAAGTATTGTCTTTAATGGACTGATATTCACACTACTAACCGCTTTGACATGTCTTAATGCTGGGTTAAGGAACAATTGATAAGTAAGATTTATAAGGTAGATGATGAATGCGATACTATGAAGTATAGTAAACATTCTTCTTTTATTTTTTACTACATTTCTTGCATCATAGGCATAACCTACTAAACCAATCATCTGAATAATAACAAGCACAAATGTCTGCGTAATAGAAAACTTGATTGTATAAGAAATGATATCTATTAATTGAATAAAGAAAGCGACAGCTGCAGTAAGCAAAAATAAAAAACGTTTATGTTTCATGACAGTGTCCTCCAAAAACACATTTTAATGAGTTCACTTATATGAGTCAATAAACGATTCAATTTAACATAATTTAACACAAAAAGAGAAGCCTAAGCTTCTCTCATCACAAATGAAAATCAAGATTTTTGGCATTTAGTCACTTGACTTAAGCTCCACTATCTTTAAATATTCTTTTTACATTATTTCAACAACAGTCCTTTTAACATTCACTTTTTTTGCTTCATTTTCATCAAAGTCTGCTAATATACCCTTACCATCGCCTACTTTTTCTAATAGATCATGCCCTTTATATATTTCAATTTCCTGTGAGAACCAGCAATCCTGCTTCACAAAACAAATTTCATGATTTTCAAAACAAAAAATAATAGCCTTAGTGTCCCACATATCGTATTCTACATTCTGCTCAAACATTAAAGTTGTATGATCATTAACTAATATTATTTTGTGAATTATTTCGTTAACATTTGTTTCGTTGATAACGTTATTAATTCTAGGTTCAATAGCATCCCATTTTGAATTAGCGATACGGAATACTGTAGCTTCATTATCTAACGCAAGAAAATCCATTGCCTCATATTCATTAGTCAATTCAAACACTTTACCGTCTATTTCAAGTCCTAAGATAGCAGTCACAGAATTTGTATAAAAAAAATCTGCATGTTTATACTTAATTAAGTTTTTCCCAATGAACGATTTTATTGATGCTGTATCAAATCTGAAATCATATTGCTTCATTTCTTCTCATCTTCCTTTCCAAAATGAATTTTTTGTGTTTTTATACCACCAGAATCTGTACTTCTCGAAATATTTATATTCACAGCAGGATAGTTATCAGATTTTGTAATAGGTCTGAAAATGATAATACTTCCATCAGCCATAAATGTTATTTTGCCTTTTCCATTATCTAAATCCTTTTCTATACCACCAAGCGAAATCTTTTTATAGAATTTTTTTCTATATTCACTGGATCATTTACATAAATAACATATATCATTCTTTGATTCCACCTTTTTAGGTAAATTATTATTCTTTTTTGTATAGTTGATACATTACTGAAAATTATATCTCCTCTTATGAGAAAGGTGAAAATTAAAGATGCTAGTTTACTATCATTTACATCTTAAAGAAAGTAATCTTCTATTTAAAATATTAGAAAAAATATTTTGATATGGTCAAGAATATCGATTATGTATTAGTAAAATTAATGATGAAAAATAACTCAAAGAGTAACTAAATCTATATCTCCCAGGATGGATTGTGAGTCCATCCTTTTTTAATACATAAAAAAGAGGAGAGCCGTAAGGCTTTCCTCTAAGTGGTTTTAAGAATTATTTCTTAGCGAATGGAGATTCGTAATCGTAGATTGTTTCTAGGATAGTTTCCATATCTTTAACCATAGGCATTCTTGGGTTAGCAGGAGTACACTGGTCTTCGTATGCGTTCATAGCGATTCTATGCACTGATTCTTCCCAATCAGCTTTGCTGATGTTCTGTGACTTAACGTTTACAGCACCACCAACTTTTACCCATAACTTTTCAACAGCCTGTGCGAACATTTCAACACCTTCTGCATCAGTCTTTGGATGTAAGCCGATTAATTCTGCTAATTCTCTATATTTCTTATCTGCCTTATAGTCTTCGATCTTTGGCCAGATGTTTAACTTAGTTGGAACTGTACCATTGTATCTGATTACATGTGGTAATAACATACCGTTAGTACGTCCATGAGGAATATGCCATTCTCCACCGATCTTATGAGCTAATGAGTGGTTCATTCCTAAGAATGCGTTAGCGAATGCCATACCTGCGATTGATGCAGCGTTATGCATCTTAATTCTAGCATCAGGATCACCTTCAAGTACTGACTTTTCAAGGTTTTCGAATACTAACTTAACTGCCTGTTTAGCCCAACCATCAGTGAAGTCAGAAGCTAAGATTGAAACATATGCTTCAATAGCATGAGTTAATACGTCGATACCAGTATCAGCAGCGATTCTTGGTGGCATAGACATAGCGAATTCAGGGTCAACAATAGCGATTGTTGGAGTTAAAGCGTAGTCAGTTAATGGATATTTCTTGTTTTCCTTAGTATCAGTGATAACTGCGAATGGAGTTACTTCTGAACCTGTACCTGAAGTAGTTGGGATACATACTAACTTAGCTTTCTTACCAAGTTCTGGGAACTTGAATGCTCTCTTTCTGATATCCATGAATTTCTGCTTGATGTCATCGAAGTTAACTTCTGGATGTTCATACATTAACCACATAACTTTAGCAGCATCCATTGAAGATCCACCACCGATAGCGATGATTGTATCAGGCTGGAAGCTCTTCATGATTTCAAGACCCTTAAGAGTCATATCTAAAGATGGATCTGGTTCAACGTCGATGAATAAGTCAACGTCTACTTTGTTACGTCTTCTTCTGATAACATCTTCGATCTTTCCTACATAACCAAGGTCATACATACCTCTGTCTGTAACGATCATTGCTTTCTTCATTTCCTTCATATCTCTAAGATATCTGATTGAATTTCTTTCGAAATAAATCTTTGGAGGAAGTTTAACCCATTGCATATTGTTGTTACGTCTCCCTATTCTCTTAATATTTAGTAAGTTAATAGCACTTACGTTGTTTGATACTGAGTTATGACCATAAGAACCACAACCAAGTGTTAATGAAGGTAAGAATGCATTGTATACTGAACCGATACCACCGAATGTAGATGGAGCATTTTCAATAATACGGATAGCTTTGATTCTCTTACCAAATGCTTTAGAAATTTCATGATTAGTAGTATGGATTGCAGCTGAATGTCCTAAACCATTGAATTCAACAGTCTGAGCAGCCTTTTCAATACCATCTTCAGTAGAGTTTGCTTTGATCATACCTAATACTGGAGAAAGTTTTTCTCTAGTCATTGGTTCGTTAGGACCGATTTCCTTAACTTCACAAACTAAGATCTGAATATCATCAGATACTTTGAAACCAGCCTGTTCAGCGATCCAAGTAGCGTTCTTACCTGGAACGATGCTGTTTAATCTAGCTTCATTTACGTTTTCACTGTATGCTGTTACACCGAACATGAACTGTTCAAGTTTCTTCTTTTCTTCAGCATTACAGAAATGTACATGATAACGACCGAATTCTTTCTTGAATTCATCATAGATTTCGTGGTCTACAACAGCAACCTGTTCAGATGCACAAATCATACCATTATCAAATGATTTTGATAAATAAATATCATTTGCTGCCATTTTGATTTTACAAGACTTTTCTACGTATGCAGGAACGTTACCAGCACCTACACCTAAAGCAGGTTTACCACAAGAGTAAGCAGCCTTAACCATTGCGTTACCACCAGTAGCTAAGATAGTAGCAACACCTGGATGATTCATTAATGCACCAGTTGCATACATAGTTTTCATTGGTAACCACTGGATTACGTTCTTAGGAGCACCAGCTTTTACAGCAGCATCTAACATTACCTTAGCGGCCATAACTGAACAGTCATGAGCACCTGGGTGGAATGAGAAGATGATTGGGTTTCTAGTCTTAATAGCGATTAAAGACTTGAAGATAACTGTAGAAGTTGGGTTTGTTACTGGAACGATACCACAAACAACACCAACTGGTTCAGCGATTTCAGTGATACCAGTAAGTGGATCTTCATTAATAATACCTACAGTCTTTGTATGACGCATGTTGTTAGTAACATATTCACAAGCGAATAAGTTCTTAACAGCTTTGTCTTCAAATACACCACGGCCAGTTTCTTTTACTGCAGCTTCTGCAAGAACACCGTGTTTATCAAGACCAGCAACTGACATCTTTGCTACGATGTAGTCAACAGTTTCCTGGTCAAAACCTTCGAATTCGTCTAATGCTGTTAATGCGTTATTAACTAACTCATCAATGCAAGCATCAGTCTTTTCTTCTGTCCATTCTTCAACTTTCTTTTCGACTTTCTTATCAGCCATTTTTATATCCTCCATTGACCAAAATATTTCTTATTCATATTTTGTAAGTTCACTATACATGACTTCTTGTGAAAAAACAAGCATACTTTTGTGAAAATTTACACAATTTGTAGAATGCATTTACTGTAAACGTTTGCAGTTTAGGGATATCCGATTGTGTTATTTTGTGCTTAGTTTTTATCAGAATTTTAAATTATAATTATTTTTTATAGTGATAGAATACTCTCAAAATTGTGAACGTTTTCTCTTAACATCTTTCGCTGAACGTATCTACAGTCTTTAATATCTCTCTTGCAATATTCATTTTATCCTTGAATAAGGCACTCATACTACCAATTGACTTGAAAGGATCCTGTAACAAGACCTTCTTGTCTTCAATGAAACCATTCTTCACAATATAATCTACTAGTAATTCTACAAAGTGAATCTGCCTAGAATTCAAGCTCTGATCATCTAAGAAACGTGAGAACTCAGCCATAGCTGCTTGTCTGTCTAATCCTACTATCTTTCTAATTAATCTTGTGATAGGTGTATCACCAAAATGTAATCGATAATCATCTTTACTTCCTAAGTCTATCCATAATAAGTTTTCCAGATGTTTCATTTCATCTGGTGTAATGACTTGATTATGTCTGAGCTTATAGATAGCTTCATCATCTTCATGTGCTTTTAAATAATGCTGGACTTTCTCTTTATAATTCTCTAAACCTTCATCATTATAGAAAGCGTCATTCACCTTTGTTTCAATGATTTCATCGGTAAAGTGTGTATCTATAGGCTTTACTGGATCATCTTTTGTTAAGTACTTAATAAGTCCTCTAATCTTCTCACGTAGTACTTCTAAATCAAAGTAATTGGCAGTCTTCCAATAATCAGGATCTTTTGCACATTTTAAATATTCAGCATTTCTTGCAATATCAGGTGTTGCTTGTTTTTTATATAGTTCATTTGCGATAGCAACAACATTGTTGATAACTGAAGTAGCGTCATAATGATTGAGATAAGCCATTTCAATCATATACATCTGTCTATCAAAGAATTTAGCTTGTGTATCTTCATCATGAATAACAACAAGTGAAGACAATTCATCTTTAATATAATGTGTATTCATTTCATTGAGATTTCTCCAGTTATCCGGATTTTTATATTGATGCACATACTTCAAGCGCAATTTAACATTAAAACTATCTTCATTGAGTGATTGAATATAGCCTGACATTTCTTTGATCTGTTTGTTGATTTCATCAACATAATCCTGGTCTGTTGCATTCTGTTCAAGCGCATAAAGTATATCTACTCGCAACTTATAAATACGCTGAGAGAGTGATTCTATAATACCTGATTTTTCAGCATTCTTGTTTACTCTGAAATATTCCATATTTCCTAGGTAATCAAATATTAAGAATTCTTTCTTGTCATCTCCTGGACCAAACAAGTCTTCTCTAAGTCTTGTACCTCGTCCAATCATCTGCCAGAACTTCGATTTACTTCTTACCTTCTTAAAAAACACAAGATTAACGATATCTGGTACATCTATACCTGTATCTAGCATATCTACACTAATAGCTATTTGAGGATAACTGTCTGTTTTACTGAATCGATCTATTGCATTTTGTACATATTTTGTATTGAATGTAACAACTTCAGCGAGCTTCCCTTTATATTCAGGATAGAGTACATCAAATCTTTCCTTGATCTTATGTGCATGATCTTGATTAGCAGCAAATATAATAGTTTTACCTATCTTATCTCCTCCTTCGATTTTAATACCATGTTCCATTAATTCTCTAATTACAGTATCAATTGTATCTAAATTAAAGATAAATTTATTTAGTAGAGATGATTCGATTGTATCAACATCAGGGAAAAGTGTATCAAATTCTTCCTTCTCCTCTTCCGATAAATCATCATAGCAAATACCTTCTTCTAAGAACTTTAGTTTTGTTTCATAAGAATGGTAACTGACTAAATATTTATCTTTTACAGCTTTTTCATATTCATAAGCATATGTAGGAACACCTGTTTCTAAGTCAAATATAGAATATGTATTCATACTTATACTGTCTTTAGGTGTTGCAGTCAAACCTATAAGTAAAGCATCAAAGTAATCAAATATATCTTTATACCTGTTATATATACTACGATGACTTTCATCTAGAATAATCAAATCAAAGTGTCCTGGTGTGAATAAACGATTTCCATCTTTTCTTCTTGTTTCATCAATCGCATTCATCATTGTAGGATATGTACTAAAGATCATCCTTGATACTTCTGGATCATCTTTATTTTCACATAGATTACATGTAGTCAAAGAAGGCAGAAGGTTTACAAAGCTTTTCTTAGCCTGTCTTACTAATGCAGTACGATCAGCAAGGAATAAAATATTCTTTGCCCAATCTGCTTTAGTCAATACATCTACTAAACTAATCGCTACACGTGTTTTACCACTCCCTGTTGCCATAACAAGTAAAGCTTTACGGCTTCCTTTTTCAAAGTCTTCACATGTTCTTACAATGGCTTCTTTCTGATAATAACGGTTTGTGATGGCATCCTGTATGACAGGTTTAGAAATACTTCTACGTGTATCTCTTCTGTCTATAAGTAACTGTATTTCATCCTGTGAGAAGATAGAAGAAATTCTTCTATCCGGATACATCATGTCATCCCAGATATATGTTTCATAACCATTTGTATAGAATATAGCAGGTCTTAGACCATATTCCTTTTCAATGCAATCTGCATAAAGTTTAGCCTGATTACGTCCAATACGAGGATTTGCACTTGTTTTTTTAGCTTCTATAACAGCAATAATCTTTCCAGTTCTACCACGTAAGATATAATCTACATAACCATCTTGAGAATCTGTTGGCATATGATGTACCGGGAATTCTACTTGTACATTTGTATCAAAGTCCCATCCTGCTTCCTTAAGCTGCAGATCAATAACAAGTTTTCTAGCCTGCCATTCAGGAGAATTATTAACATCAATATACTCAACGACTTTCTCTTCTTTTCTCTTAGCAGCACCTTGTTTTCTTAATTCCACATTTTCAGCAATAACTCTAGCAAGTTCTTTTTCTTGTTGTGCTTCTTTTTCTTTCTGTTTAGTAAGAATCTCTCTAATTTGTTCTTTAAGATCCTTATTCACAAACATATGTGTTTGATCAGGTAACTTAGCAGGATCAAATTTAGGTAACTGTTCCTGGTAATTTATTCCATATGAATAATTAATCCAGCTAATAAGTCTATAGAGATTATTCAAAACAAGTACTGCTTCTTCTCTATTCACCTTAGCATTTGTATGATGCGTTGCATAGTTACCCAATTTAACTATATATTTAATACCTTCATAAACATCATTAGGAACAATCTGTTTAAATGTGCATTCATTGACTAAAGCACTTAGATTATCTCTATATGGCATCTGTAAGTCTATATCGTTCTTATACATATAATGAACTGCTTGTTCTAATGCGCGTCTTGTAAGCATTGCACAGGATGAAGGTGATACCATAAGTCCTTTTTCTGCTTCTATACATATTTCAGCAAAGTCCTGAAATTCTGTTTTTTTCTTTAAAAATGTAAAGTTCAATAGTACCATCTCCTTTATGCTTCTATTATATCCTAAAAAAGAACTTTATTGGGAATAATTGGGAATAATTGTAGTTACATTATCTATTTAACTTAAAGAATGGTATACTTTAGCTATATTCTATGGAGGTGATTTTATGGATTCAAAGCAACATGATGAATTATTGGAATTACTTGAAAAATCTGAAGAGGATGTTAGAGATGGTAGAGTAGCACCTATAGAGGATACTTTTGAAGAACTAAGAGATATATTAGGTAGTGGTGATTAGCAGCTAAGGCTGCTTTTTTAGTGGTTAGAAGATTATGGATTTTAGAAGTAATAGTGAGTGGTTATTGAGAAGCCTTGATTTATCGATTTGTTTTACAAATTTTTCAAACCTATTTTGCTCGTATAATGAAGCATCAGGAATATAAATGTTTTTCAAATCATCACTTGATATTCCTAAAATTGTTGCACCCTTCTTTATACTGTCAAAATAAGACTGATATGTATCTAATACATATTTTATATATAGCTTATTATATTTTGATTCATCTAAATCAATAATTGCCACAATATCTTGATTAGTACACATTTCAACCTGATTTATAGATGACTTTCCAACACCTACTCTAGTTCCAAACAGTATACTACCCGATGGAATTATTTTTGTAGAACTATTATCAACTGCTTCTTGTGTGATAAATGCCTTTGCTGTAGTTCCATCTATATAATTTGGTCCAAGAGAAACTGTAGAAATCCAAGGAATCGTACCATTATAATACTCTGCATGTTTTGTGGATGGCGTTCCCCCAGTAACCGTATTACATATATCTTTTAGTTGTTTACTACTATGTTTTTTTGCATCCTGAACATCCCCAAACATCTCCACAAATCGGGTTCTAACTAACTCATCTAGCAGCAAAAGATTCTTAGATAAATTCTCAATGATTATTTCAATTTTCTTTAGTCTATTAATAATTTCTCTTTGCTCGTCAAAAGACACTAAATCAAATTGTTCATTCTTATAATCCTTAAAATATATATGTGGTATTGTTGCTCCAGAAAAATATTTTTCTAAATGTTTAGCTTTAACAACATAATACAGATATTCTGGCAACACATTATCTTTAGGTATTAAATACTGCATAGTTCCAATAATTGATGATTCCGGAGGCAGTAACATAGTTCTTCCTATACCCGCACCGTCCTTTACTACTGCAATATAGTAATTTGATTGTTGATATGTATTAATATTAGCTAAATAACCAGATGCTCCATATACTGGATACACCCCATTTTGATCTATGACATCTGATTGTTTTAACTTAGATGATTCTTTTTCACAAACGTCCTCAAGCCTTACTCTCATTCACCCTACAAATGCAGATTTGCACTTAACTATAAACCAGGATTTATAGAGCCCTTTACCATCTCAATTTTTCACTCTATCAAGCCACAAACTTTCTATGTGACTCTTTTACATTATTCTGATTAACCATTGCATAATGCATAGTTGTATCTATTTGTGAATGCCCTAATAAACTCTGTACCTGTTCAATAGGCATCCCTTTATCTATAGCTCTAGTAGCTACTGTTCTTCTAAACTTATGTGGATGTACTCTATGTATACCTAAACGTCTACCTAAATTCCTTAATCTTATCTCTACACCACTAATCTGTAACCTATTAAAAGGTTTATCTAAAGAGACGAATAATGCTGGATTATCATCTGTTCGGCTCTTTAGATAATTCTTTAAGTGTATTTTTGTTCTTGCATCAAAGTAAACAGGTCTTTCTTTATTCCCCTTACCAAACACAACACATTCTCTATTCTCAAAATCTATATCTTCTATATTGATATTTACTAGTTCCCCTACTCTCATACCTGTAGAAGCCAACAAATCAATAATAGCCAAGTCTCTTAAATTATCACAACTATCTCTTAAACACTCTAAAGATTCATCAGATAAAGTTTCTTTAATCACCTTATCTGTTTTTATCTTATGAATTCTCTTCATAGGGCTCTTAAGAATATAGTTTTCTTCTTCTAGCCAAGAGAAGAAACTACTTAAATTTCTTCTTATATTATCTATACTTACCTTAGAACAATTGTTTATCTTCTGATAATCAGTGAGATATGTTCTTAAATGATCTGTAGTCATATGTGTAAAATGTATATCTGTTCTATTCTCCAACATCACTAAAGTAGACTTATAGTATTGTGTTGTTCTTTTTGAACATCCTTCTATCTCTTTAGATGCAATAAACTTTTCTATGAGTTCCATATTAGAATATTCAAAAATATCCTGAATACTATCTTCTTGCATAATAAAAGTTACGTTATCCAGACAAGACTTTAATGTTCTATGTAACATTTCCATCTGTGCATTATCTAGATAACGTAACAATTTCTGTTCAATTTCTTTAATAATAGTTTCTTTCATGTTGATAACCTCCGTTACCAACATCATCTACACCCTTATTAAACAAATTTATTCAATTATATTAACCAAAATACTCTTGCATTAAGCTATCAAATAGTTCTTGTGATGCTTCTAATGACTTCTGTATACGAGACCTTGATTTATCGATTTCTTGTACGAATGATGCGAACTGATTCTGGATTTCTAGAGGGGGACATATGAATTTAAATGCTTTTACTTCATTCATAGAAGGCATATTTGCAATTCCACTTCCTCTACTGATACCAAACAACATATCTTGTATTTCCTTACAGCGAAACTGATATATAAAAAATTGATTATTCATAATATCTTTATTCAAAGAAATCTTTAATAATGCTTGATTTATTATTCCTTCTTTTGCCCCCATAGGCACCTCTGCAATTCGACCAAGCGTTCCTGAACAACTTATAATCAAATCGCCTGGAACAACCTTAAATCCAATCATACTTTCGTACTTTTCTGGACTAACATAGTACTTTGCATATTCAAAATCTTCATGAATTGCGTGTCTCTGTTCATATACCATATAACCATCTTCTAAGAAATCCTCTTTTTTTAAAGCTCCTCCAAAAGGGCCACGCTTTATTGAATTTTTATCACTTGATACTATATCCGGTAATGTTTTCATATCAAATTTCTTATCATATATTGTTCCAAACATCTCCACAAATCGGGTTTTGACCAATTCATCTAATAGTGCTAGTTCTCTTTCATAATTATTTATAGTACTAGAAACGTTATCTAACACTTCGACGATTTTCTTTTGCTGACGCAAAGGAATCACTGGAATTTTAAATTTTCGAAGTAAAGATAAGTTAATATTATTCTGAGCAACTCCTCTACCTAGATTGTTTACATCTTTCTTTTTTGATTTCAAATAATAATATAAATACTCTTTTAAAATATTCGAATCTTCTTTTAAAGATAATCCTGCTATTGCTTGGTTTGTACATGCATCGATTTTTAAAATTCCGACTTCTCCTAATGTTGCAAATATCGAATATAAAATAGTATCACGTTTTAACATTTTTGTAGAAGAGTTATTTAAACCTTCTTCTGTTATAAATTCTTCAGCAGAATCTATATACTTCGATTTCATATCTTTAATTTTTATCCAAGGTATATTCCCGTTATTCCAATAATTAGGCTTTGATCTAGAAGGAGTTCCCCCAGATACAATTGTACATATTTCTTCAAGCTTTACATATTCCACCCTAACTCTACAAATGCAGATTTATCACCCACATTTAACTCCTTTCTAGTCCTTCAATAAAGACTTTAATTCCTCAATACTCTCTTCTATCTCTTTATTAAGTGCTTCAATATCGCCTAATATCTCATGAGTAGGACGATACTCAACCTTCTCATAAACAATCTCTTTATACTTATTAATAGAAAGATCATAATCATTCTCTGCAATCTCTTCCTTAGGTACAAAGAAACTCTGTTCTGTTCTCTTTCTATCCTTTTCTTCATCTAAACGTTCATATCTATGAATAATCTCAGGAATATCATTTTCTTCTACTGGTGAACGCTTATCATCTAATGAAAGACCATCAGCTTTCATATCATAGAACCAAACATTATCAGTACCACCTGTAGTTGTTTTAGTAAAGACTAATATAGCTGTAGATACACCTGCATAAGGTTTAAATACACCACTAGGCATAGAAATAACTGCATGTAACTGGTTATTCTCTACTAATTCTTTTCTAATACTCTTATGTGCTTTACTAGAGCCAAATAATACACCATCAGGTACGATACATGCACATCTACCACCTACCTGTAATGAACGTAAGAATAACGCAATAAATAACAATTCTGTCTTCTTAGTCTTACATACAGATAATAAGTTTTCTGCGACTACCTCATAGTCTAATGACCCTTTGAACGGAGGATTTGCGAGTATTAAAGAGTACTTATTCTCATCATAGTTTAATTGTGAGAGACTGTCTCTGTATTCTATTTGTGGATTTTCCACATTATGAGTAATAAGGTTCATAGCTCCAATTCTAAGCATTGTAGAATCCATATCAAAACCATTAAACATCTTATTATTAAAGTGTTCTAAAAGTTCATCATCTAAGAATAGTTCTTCATGTTTTTTTCTTAAGTATTTTTCAGCACCAATAAGGAACCCTGCAGTGCCCATTGCCGGATCACATATTGTATCTGTAGGTACAGGTTTTACAAGATTTACCATCATATCAATAATATGTCTAGGTGTTCTAAACTGTCCATTTGTACCAGAATTTGCAAGTTTCTTTAATAGATGTTCATATAAGTCCCCTTTTATATCTGTTTCTTCTGTATTGAGTCCTTCTATTCCTGTAACTACTTTCTGTAATAGGTTTGGTGTAGGAATCTTAAAGATAGCATCTCTCATAAATCTAGCATAAGAAGAATCACCATCCCCCTTCATATTCTTAATGAATGGAAATAATTCATCATTCATAATTTGATACATCTTATCAGCACTGCCAATATCCTTGAAATGATGCCATCTCAAATATGGTTTATCTTTAGGGAATAACCCTTCATAATTCATTCCATATAATAAACAATCTGCTTCTTTCTTTGTTTCTACTTCATCTAATTGTTTCATATACATAAGATAAGTGAATTGTTCAATGACATCTAAAGGGTTAGTAATTCCTCCTGTCCAGAACGACTCCCATATCTTATCTATTTTATTTTTTAATTCTCCTGTTAACATAATGTTCTCCTTATCCTTTGTCATTATAACATAGTTCACTTCAGTAAAAAAAGAACAACTCTTTTCAGAGCTATTCTCATAGAAACATTTTCTAGAGAAAAAAAGATAACAAATATTCATGAACAAAAAAAGGATATTCACAACATTTCATATAGTTTTAAACAGAATTATATTATAGTAATACCAAGGAATGATGTGATATGGAAAACAGAAAGATTATTCTTGATGGAGTGTCTTATAATTGCTTTACTGATGAAGAGTTAGAGGATTTCAAAATTACAATCGCATACAAAGAAAGAAAAAAGAATAAAGACTTCAAACTTATAGAGTTTAAGGACTTCATTAAAAAAAGAGAATAAAAATATGGGGTCAAATTTTAATGTTAAAATTGACCCCATATTTATATTGCTTATCCAAAAAACAAATTTAACTCCTTTTAAAACTCTCCTTCTTTATATGCTCTAGCAATCACATAAGAAGGTTCATAAAAAGCACCATTTGTATAACTATCAATAGTATTACAGATTTCATCATTATAGACGCGAATAATACCTGATACATAATCTTCATTAGACACTGAAGTATCTACAATAAGACGTGAATAAACCTTTCCCATATCCATAGCTGTTGGAATAATAGTACATAACTCACTATCTACATCTTCAATATTAAATTTACCTTGTTTTAACCCATAATCTTTGATCCAATCATCTGCAACTTTATCTGGATTCTCACAATGTAGTACACTTGCAACACTAATCAAATGATACAAGTTATCATAACCTATGGTATTGACCACATACTTATTTCTTTGACATATCTTACGTGCTACAAGCTCAATCATGAAACACATAAACAATAAATCATTTTCAGTTATCTCTTCATCTTCAAAGTATTTATTAATCATAGTGAATAACTCCTTTCAAAACAAAGTTGTTTCAAAGATTCTTCTGTACAAAATACAATCTGATGTGTAGGATACTTGAACTTTACTAGTTCCCAGAATGCTTCTCTAGTAATTAACCCTCGCACAAAATCATCCACATAATTCCAAATAGTATCATCTGCCATAGGACCTTCTACACAATCATAATTATGTGTCTTACCTCTTCTACAATCCACTACAAAATCTAACCATTCATCCGTCATTTCATTAAATACTAATGTATTTAATGAAGCATCCTTAGTGTAGCTATATACATTCACAACATGCCCATGCTTTTTAGTCAATGCCCAACGTTTAGCTTGTTTTTCTAAATTTGTACAGTAAAAACCATACCCAAAATCTATGTAAAAACCATCTGTAATAATTTTTGGCTGATCTACAATCACACTACTTCCATGAAATAATTCCATTAGTAACCATCCTTTCTTTAAGTCATATACTTTCCATGAGACTCTTTTACATTATTTTGATTAACCATTGCATAATGCATGGTTGTATCTATCTGAGAATGTCCTAATAAGTTCCGTACCTGTTCAACAGGAATTCCCTATCTATAGTTCTAGTAGCTACTGTTCTTCTAACCTTATCTTTTGACATTATACCATAGTTCACTCTATTAAAAAAAGAACAACCCCTAAGGGTTGTCCTATGACTTCTTGCTCACGGCATATTAAAAATTATAGTAAGAATACAATCCAATTAATCCTAGAACTAATATGATCAACAAAATTGAAAGAATTATTTTTTTGTTTTTAAATTCATGCTAATCTCTCATTCTTATAGTTTCTTTAATGTTTCTTCTACATCATCTAGAATCTGACTGAACTTAGTTAAAGCTCTAGATACTGGTTCTGGTGTACTAAAATCTACACCTGCATGCTTTAATTCATCTAATGGATAAGCACTACCACCCATTGATAAGAATTCTAAGTATTTCTTTACAGCACCTTCTTCATTATTAAGAATTGCTTCACTGAGCGCAACGGCTGCACAATAACTTGTTGCATACTTATATACATAGAATGGTCTATAGAAATGAGGAATTCTAGCCCACTCATACTGTACTTCATCATCAATGACGAGATCTTCACCAAAATAATCCTTAATCAAGTTCTTATATAATGTATTCATGCTTGCTGCAGTGATGGCTTCTCCCCTTTCAGCCATAGCATGTGCATCTCTTTCAAATTCTGCAAACATTGTCTGACGATAAACTGTTCCCTTGAAACCTTCTAGATAGTGGTTTAATAAAGCCAAACGTTCTTTAGGTTCTGTTGTCTTCTGCAATAACTGTTCTACAAGTAAGTTTTCATTGACTGTAGAAGCCACTTCAGCCACAAAGAGTGTATAGTCTGCATTCTGTGGTGTCTGTGTATGATTAGAAAGCCATGTATGCTGTGAATGACCCATTTCATGGGCAATTGTACTGACACTATCTAATGTGCCTGTAAAGCTTGTAAGGATGTATGGATTAGAGTCATAAGTACCACTAGAGAAAGCACCACCACGTTTACCATTATTAGGATAAACATCAATCCATCTATCCTTATAAGCCTGTTTTACTCTATTGACATAGTCTTCACCAAGTGGTGTGACTGCATCTAATACCATCTGCTGTGCTTCTTCATAAGTATATGACTTAGATGATCCTGCGATAAGAGGTGTATAAACATCATAATAATGGAGTTCATCTAAACCAAGCATCTGTTTTCTTAAACGTACATAACGATACATTTCAGGCATGAACTTTCTTACTGTATCGACTAAACTATCATACACTACACCTGGTACATGTTCATAAGCCATGCTCATTGCTCTTGAAGACTCATAATGTCTCACCTGTGCTTCTGCTACTGCTTCTTTAATACATGCATTATATGTAGAGGCAAAGGTATTAATATGCTGCTTGAATCCTTTATAGAAAGATTTAAAGGCATTTAATCTAAGTGTACGGTCTTCACTCATCTGTAAAAGAATATAGTTAGACTGGTTGAGTTCATGTATTTCTCCATTTGAATCAGTCACTGATTCAAATGTCATGTCTGCATCTTGTAAGCTTTCAGATATCTTACTAGGTGCCCCTAATGTTTCTGTAAAGGCGGCAAGAAGGGCTTCTTCTTTAGCACTTAATACATGAGGTTTCTGATCTAATAACTTCTGCATATTAAATGCATATGGTAATAAATCATCTGAATGTACAATTGATTCTAAAACTTCTTCATCAAGTGATAGGATTTCAGGTTCAGCAAAGCTGATTGCTGTTGCATAAGCTGTATAGACCTGATAAGCTTTTGCTTCCATTGACTGTGCTTCACTATCTCTTGTATCTTCACAATTTCTAAGTGATGCATAACAATAGAAATCAGATAACTTTCTACCTAGATGTGTATCAAAATCAAAGAATTCTCTGATTGTTTTCGCATTGTTGAGTTTCCCCTGATATTCAGGTAATTTCTTGATCATATCTTTAAGTTCAGGTAATGCGTTATTCCATTCTTCATCATTTTTATAAAGTGTTGAGAGATCCCACATATATTGTGGATCCATATCTTTACGTTCTTTCATTGTTTCTGCCATAATCGTGCTCCTTTCAATGAGTTAGTTATAGTATACCACTCATTTGTATTTCATACACAAAAAAAGATGATTCCAAAGGAATCATCTCTTAAATAATTAGTCGTTTAAAGCTTCGATCATAGCTACGTATGATTCAACCTGTAATGATGCTCCACCAACTAAAGCACCATCGATGTTTGGCTGTTCAAGTAAAGCTTTTAATGTAGCAGGCTTTACAGATCCTCCGTACTGAATTCTTACTTTTTCAGCAACGTCCTGACCATAAAGTTCAGCAACTACACCTCTAATGTAACCACAAACGTCTTCTGCGATTTCATTAGTTGCAGTCTTACCAGTTCCGATAGCCCAGATTGGTTCATAAGCGATAACTACTCTTTCAGCAGCTTCAGCTGTAACATCCTTGAATGCAGCAACAACCTGAGTCTTAACTACATCATGAGTCTTTCCAGCTTCATATTCTTCTAAAGATTCACCAACACAAACGATTGGAGTCATACCGTTGTTTAATACCTGAAGCATCTTTAAGTTAACAGTTTCATCAGTTTCACCGAAGTACTGTCTTCTTTCAGAATGTCCTAAGATAACCCATTCAACACCGATTTCTTTTAACATTCCAACGCTTACTTCACCAGTATAAGCACCATTGTCTTTGAAATGGCAGTTTTCAGCAGCAACGATTAAGTTCTTTGCGCCTTCTTTAGCAGTTGCTAAATCTAAGAAAGGAGTAGCGATACCCCAATCAGCTTTATCAGTTACTTTACCATCAACAGCAGCAACAAATTCCTTTGTTTCTGCGATGCCATGGTTCATTTTCCAGTTTCCTACAATAATTGGTTTTCTCATTTTAAATTATATCTCCTCGAAAAATTATTTATCGTTGATAGCAGCGATACCTGGTAATACTTTACCTTCCATATATTCTAATGATGCTCCTCCACCAGTAGAAATATGAGATACCTTATCAGCGAATCCTAACTGCTTAACAGCAGCTGCAGAGTCACCACCACCGATGATAGTGTTAGCACCTTCAAGGTTAGCTAACATGCTACATACAGCTTTAGTACCTTCTGCGAACTTAGGCATTTCGAATACACCCATAGGGCCATTCCAGATAACTGTCTTAGCACCTTCAAGTTCTTTAGCAAATAATTCAACAGTCTTAGGACCAATATCAAGACCCATATATCCATCAGGTACATCTTCACCAACAACCTTGATATCTCCATCTTCACCAAACTTACTGCTTACTACAGAGTCGATTGGAAGGATTAACTTATCTCCACCCTTTTCGATGAATGACTTAGCTAATTCTACTTTATCTTCTTCAACTAATGAAGAACCAACTGTATGTCCCTGAGCTTTAGCAAAAGTATAGCACATACCACCACCGATAATGATCTTATCAGCAACGTTTAATAAGTTTTCGATTACACCGATCTTAGAAGATACTTTAGAACCACCTAAGATAGCTACTAAAGGTCTTTCTGGATCAGATACAGCCTTACCAATATAAGCGATTTCCTTTTCTACTAAGAAACCTGCAACTGCTGGTAAGTGAGAAGCGATTCCTACAGTTGAAGCATGAGCTCTATGAACTGAACCGAATGCATCTTCTACGAATACATCACCAAGTGATGCCCAGTAAGCACCTAATTCTGGATCGTTCTTAGTTTCACCAGCTTCATAACGAGTGTTCTGAACTAAGATAACCTGTCCGTTTTCAGCGTTCTTAACTGCTTCTTCAAGTTCAGCACCGCGAGTAGCGTTTACGAACTTAACATCTCTTCCTAATAATTCAGCAAGTTTAGGAGCAACAACAGCCATATCGTTCTTAGCTTTGTCTTCTTCCTTCTTGATCTTTCCTAAGTGAGAGAAAAGTACAACAGCCTTTGGGTTGTGATCTAATAAGTAGTTGATTGTTGGTAATGCAGCAACAACTCTGTTATCGTCTGTAATTTCTCCTGTGTTTTTGTCTCTTGGTACATTGAAATCTACACGTACAAGAACTGTCTTGCCTGCGACATCAATATCTCTAATTGTTAATTTATCCATTAATTATCATCCTCCTACGACGAATTATAGCACAATTAAATATTTATATACAATCAAAAATACTATTCTTGCCAATTATCTATTTACAGATGAAGCAATTTTGTGATATGTCCATCTCTTACCACGAATGGCAACGCTTAACGTCATAATATTTTCAGGTAAAGCCATACCACACCATCCAGCATCACCGATATGCTGAATGTCTACACCACATCTCTTGTTCACAATTGCGATTTCTCTAACAGTTTCAGTATCTGCACCTTCCTGGCTTGTACCAATTGCAGATAATGCTAATGCATTATGTGCATGAATATATTCACAAGCTTTTGTTACTGTTGCTTCTGATAATCCTGGAACAGTATTCACAGCTGGCATTAAGATGACATCAGCCCCTGCATCAATGAATTCCTTAATAGCTTCTAAATCTACAACTGGTTCATTAACACCAGCGCCATGCATCTTACCTGCAATAATTAAGCCTTTGAAATATTTCTTAGCTTCCTTAATTGCTACTGCAATAGAATGATTAGATACACCAACACCTGGGTTACCTGTTAAACAGATGAAGTTGAATCCTAATTCCTGTGCTTTCTTAAATGTTTCTGCAGTTGCCTGTCTACCAGATGCAATTGTCTGTCTTTCTTCAAGCATATCAGCATCTAAGTCTACTGGTTCAAGGTTACATCCTACTGGTCTACCAATAAGTTCCTGTAACTTCTTAACAGGTTCATCACATTCTGGCAAACCATTGATCACTGGATTATTGCAATCAAATACATTTAAAAGAACCATATCACTACCAAAAGAAACAGCGAGTTCTGCATTTGTTAAATCTCCTAATAATGGTGGAATAGCCACTACTGTTTCAGTCATGACAGTTCTTCCTTCACATGCAAGAATAGACTGTTTTAATTCTTCTCCATTCATTGCAAGCATTTCACTTGTTGTACAATTCAATAATCTTTTCATATTTTTATTCCTCCGTAATTGCTTACATTATACTACAACTTACCGGAGATTTCTTCTATATAATATGTAATTTTTGTAAGGCATTGAAAATGCCTTCTTGATTATTGGTACTTGTTACGTCTTTTGCGATATTTTTAATATCATTAGGTGCATTTCCCATCGCAATACCCATTCCTACACTCTCTAACATCTCTTTATCATTATAGTTATCACCAAAAGCGACAATATCCTGTTTATTAATAGAATAATAGTCACATAGATGATTAATGGCATCTGCTTTAGTGACTCCTTCATTCATGATTTCTATTAAGATATCTGAAGAACAGGCAATTGAACAATGAGGAAATCTTTCTTTTAAGCTTCTTTCTATCTCTTTTGTATAAAGAGGATTACACATACATAATAGCTTATGTATTTTTCTAGAAGGATCTAAAGAAGAAAGTGTACCTTTCTGTGCTTCTGCTTTTACTATACGTTCTTCTCTTAATACACGAGGATCATCTTTGTCCTCAACTAGCCAATCATGTAATGCATAAATATTAATAGTACAATCAAACTTCTTTTCTTTAATAAAAGCAATGACTTCTTCTGTCTGTTTATAGTTCATCCCATTTTCATATAATACCTGTCCCTTTTCATCTAAGATGAGTCCTCCACTAAAACAGATCATTGGACAAACAATATCATTTTCTTTCAATATTGGATATATACCTTCTGGACTTCTTGCAGAGACAGGTAAGAAAGGAATATCTAAAGATTTAATAGCGTCTCTTGTTTTAGGACTCATATGATGGTCATCCGTAAGTAATGTGCCATCAATATCACTTAATATACATTGATACATATTGTTACCTCCAAAAAAATGAGCATCACAATCAGTGATGCTCATATAGCTAAATTTATAAGTTGATAGGATTATTGAATTAAATCTAATATCTTATTGACGTTGTTTCTACCATTTCTAATTCCAAGCCCAATGATCACAGATATGATTACACAAAGTACCATACCAACAATACCTACGATTCTTATTATAAGAGATTTAGGTCCAAATAAAATGAACGCAAGGAATAATGAGGAAAAAATGATTGAACACTTAAGCCATCTCTTTAAATTATTAAGCATCTTAGTTTGATATTTTACTTCTTCTACATAATGTGATTTAAGCTCTTTATTCATGATAGAACGCTCCTTTATATTAGTATTTTAATCCAGGGTTGAAGAATCCAATAACAACACCTACAAAAGCAATAACTACAAGTAATAACATTACTTTGATAGGAGACATTTTCTTCTTAGCTAATAGATACCAGCAAAGAATAACGAATGCTGCTGTTAAGAATCCAGGATATACACCATCTAATGTTTTCTGTAATTCTAAGAAAGGCTTAGTTGCACCAGCTGCAGTCATTGTGAATGAAGTTTTGATACTTACCCAAGTAGCTGCAACAGCACCGATAACGATAGCACCAAGCATTGTGATAGATTCTCTTAGTGCTTCACCCTGAGGACCTACTAAGAAGTCTACGGCTTTACCACCAAGTTCATAACCTTTGAAGTATAAGAACTTCATTCCGAAGTATGCGAATAAGTTCCATACGATCATATAGAAGATAGCACCAAGAGGAGAACCTCCAGTACTCATACCTAAAGCGATACCTAATAAGATAGGAATAACAGTACCTACAACTAATGAGTCACCAATACCAGCGATTGGACCCATTAAACCAGCACGTAAACCATTGATTGTTTCATCATCTACATCCTGAGCACCGTTTGCACGTGCTTCTTCAAGACCAGCAGTAACACCTACGATAACAGTACCTAACTGAGGTTCAGTGTTAAAGAAAGCTGTATATGTTTTTAAAGCTTTAGCCTGATCTTCTTTTTTGTCATATAACTCTTCGATAATTGGTAACATTGATGTTAAATAACCAAAAGTCTGCATATGTTCCTGTGAGAAACATGTAAGGTTACCATAGTACCAATGATGGAATGATTTTGATAGAGTTTTCTTTGAAATCTTCTTTTCCATTTTAGATATCCTCCTCGTCATCATCATCTAAATCATCTGCAGCAACAACAGCTGGTTTTGATAAAGAAAGCATTTTGATTTTATAATTGATTAAAGCGAATAATGCAGCAACTAATGTTGCAGATACTAAGTTAATGCCAAGTGAAGCAGCTAAAGTGAAACCAAAGAAGAATGGGATGAAATCTACTGCTTTAGTTACGATCTGTTTTAATAAGATAGCAATTCCGACACATGGTAATAATGAACCAACAGTGAATAATGTCTTCATAGCAAGACCATCCATTGGTAAGTAAGTCTTGATTAAGTCAACCATTGGTGCACCCATTTTACACATGATTAATGTTGGAATGAATGAACAAATGATATGTGAGATCCAAGGAAGTACCCAGTTAACTGTATATAATTTCTTAAAATCACCTTTTTCAACTGCAGTCCAGCCTACATGCTGCCATGCTAAGTTGATAGTAGCTGTTCCATAGAATAATACTGTACCTAATGTACCAACCATTGAACCAAATGAAGTAGCAAGACCCTGAGCTTCACTTGAAGCAGGATTTAAACCATAAGAATGAACCGCAATCATTGCTAGTGGGATACCAATGTAGCTGACAGCACGAACGTCTGCAGATACTGTTCCACCAGGAGTAACTAATGCGATATAAACTAACTGCATAGCGATACCAACAAGAATACCTGTCTTTAAATCGCCTAAAATAAGACCACAAACTAAACCACCAACTAAAGGTCTACCTAATGTGTAGTTACCAATAGAAGTGCCACCTAAACCTGGCATACTTGATAAACAAGCAAATAAGCCAAGAAGGGCAGCTTGAAACCAACTAATTTCCATAATTTCTTTCTCCCTTAAATATAATATTTGTTAATAACCGAATTTACCTTTGAAGTCATCCCATGTACCAATTGATACATCTGGTAATAAGGCAAATTTGATTTTATAACCTGCTTTAGAAATTCTTTCGAATGCGTCTGCTTCTTCCTGAGTAATAGACTGGTTATTACCAAGCTTTACAGCGCCTTCACGGTCATTACAAGGACCAACAATAACTGTATCAATACCACACTTAAATCCCTGATCTACTAGGATTGTAGCCATATCAATAGGGTTCTTAGTGATTAAGAAATACTGAGTATCAGATTCTAATACCTTCTGACACTTTTTAGCAAAAGCATCTACTGTCCATACAAATGTTTTCTTACCACTTGCAGCTTTATAAGCAGACTTTAATACACTGTTATCTGCTGCTTTATCATTAACAGCAATTAATCCATCACATGGATATTCTCTAGCCCAGCGAGTACAAGTCTGACCATGAATCATACGGTCATCAATACGAATAAATGAAACTGACATTTTTGTTTTCCTCCTTAGATATCGTCTTCTTCGTCATCATCAGATGCGAGTTTAAATTCTTTTAATGCTTCATGTGCTTCTCCTAACACTGCCTGAGGAAGCACTTCCTTATCAAGATTGTCCTTCATTAACACTGTTGTTAATGCAAGTGGAAGGTTCATACCACCTAAGACAACAGTATTATTTGTGAACCCTTTTTCATTAATAACATTAAGTGCAGTTGTTAATGGTGATCCACCAATTAAGTCACCAAGAAGAATGATTTCATCTTCTGCTGTAATAGGACTTACTGCTTCTTTGAATACTTCTGCGAATTCATCAGCAGTTTTACCATTTTCTAATCCTACAGCAATAACTTCTTTCTTTTCTCCAGCTAACATAGCAAGTGCATTGGCTAATCCCTTAGCAAACTCACCATGGCTTACAAGTACGACATATTTCATTTCTTATCTCCTCCTGTGATTACATTCTAGCATTCAAACGCTTTCATTCCATCTGTCTAAAGTCATGTCTTTCATATGACATTTGTCACATAAAAAAAGAGTGGCTAAACCACTCTAGTCATTGAGATATTTGTTTACTTCTTTTTGTAGTTCTATTAAAGAAAGATCAAAGTCATCACTTGAATGAACAATCTTTCCAATGCCGTTATCAATCATAGTCATTGCTGAATCATATTTCTTAAACTTCTCTCTATTACGTGCAACTAGAAGTGCTTGATTCAATAAAGACATACTCATCTGACTATCTCCTGATTCTGCATCTAACATATCAATAATAGTCTGAGATTGTGCAACCTTCTTTAAAGGTGAAATACCTTGAGAATAGTGTGTTAAAGACTCCTGAGTCTTTGTATCATTACATAGTTCTTTTAGTAAATCCCAGGCCTGTGATTTATGATAAGATTTACTACTCATCCCCATAAGTAATGTAGAAACTTGTGTACTCCCTTTATCTTTACTTACTGTTGGCATTTTAAGGCAATCCCATTCAAATGTAGAATACTTCTTAATACGCCATGGATAAGGTTTATAAGTACGATAGACTGATAAAGAGAGTGGTGAGAAAGCCACTAAGCCTTTATCAAATTCTTCAGAAGTGACACTATGTCCCTTATTAAGATTATTAAGCTTTCGATAGAATTCTAATGCATTTCTAACAGCACTTTGCTCCAAGAAACATTTTGTTCCTGTTTCATTAAATACCTGTGTTCCATATCCATAGATAGAATCAAGCCATTCATAATCATAACAGCCATAATAGTTATTAGAATACTCACTTACTTTCTTGCATATTGTATAGAAATCATCCAAAGTCCAATCATTATCAGGCATATCAATATGACATTCTTCTAAGAGTGTTTTATTCACGAACATGAGTGTAGGATCACATTCATAAGGTAATGCATATTGGTGCTTAGAATAGGTACCTGCCTTTAAAACACTTGAATAATAATCATTTTCACTGAAATTCTGATCATGAGTCATATAACTATCAATGTTTGCAAGCGCACCAATAGAACTTAATGTATTAAAATCATCATCAAGAACCATAAAGACATCCGGTTCCTTCCCTCTCACAATCTTATCAGAAAGCCATGAAGAGTAATCACTCTTCATAATACCATTCTCATACTCTACTTTTATTCCAGGATATTTCTTTTCAAATCTTTCTATAGCCCCATCAATAATCTTATAGCTTTCACCACTTGGTACACCCCAGTTACTTCCAGAAAAAACACCTAGTTCTAAAGTAATGGTATTAGGATAATTGACCACTACCATAAAGAAAAGTGATAATACTATTATAATTAATACAGGTTTAACTCTACTCATCGTCAATCGCCTTTGTGAGTAAACCACTCTCTACTGCCCATATCGCAAGTTGAGTACGGTCTCTTAAGTTTAATTTAGAGAGTATAGAGCTTAAATAATTTCTGACTGTTCCTTCTGATAAGAAGAGTTTCTGGGCTATTTCTTTATTAGATAAACCATATCCTACATGCTGAATAACTTTCCATTCTGGTTTACTTAATGTTTCTACATCTTTTTCATCTACTTTAATAGTATAGTTGTTCTGCTGCATCTTAGAGAACATACTAAAGACTTTTGTCGCAATATCAGGATTAATCATTGCCCCTCCGGTATTGACTGTCACAATTGCTTTATAAAGTTCATCCATTGATACACCTTTTAATAAATAACCACTCGCACCATAACGCAAAGCACTAAAGACAAAGTCATCATCATCAAAAGTAGTCAATATAATAATCTTTGTATTAGGATATTTTGCTTTTACCTCTTTAGTTGCCATAACACCATCCATACCGGGCATACGAATATCCATTAAAATAACATCAACGACATACTTCTCTAAACATTTTAATACTTCAAAACCATCTGATGCAGTATCTACCACATCAATATCAACATGCGTACTTAATACTATCTTTAATGATTCTCTAATCAGTTCCTGATCATCTGCAATCATTACCTTAATCATATAGTTCTCCCTCCTGCATTGGTATAGTGACAATAGTTAAGAAACCATGATGACCATCATAAGCGACCTTCCCATTAATCATAGCTAAACGTTCTGTCATCTGTTTTAATCCAAAACCATAATGAATCTCTTCACATCCCTGTCCATTATCCTGAATCTTAAGATATAAACTATTATCTTCTATATATAATGAAATATCAATATGCGTTGCATCACCATGTCTTACTGCATTCGTAACACTTTCCTGAATAACTCTAAATAAGATATCTTCTTTAGTATTTTCAAAATCTACTTTATCTAGACGATAGTCTAAAGTGATTGTTAGATCACTTACACTTGTGAATTCTTCAATCATGTTTTCTATAGCTCCTTTAAAGCCATGCTGTTCAAGAGCACCAGGACGTAATTTATTTAAAGAGTTACGCACATCCACAACTCCTTGTCTGACTACTTTACTAATAACCATTAATTGTTTCTTGGTTGCTTCTGGATTGATATCAATCATTGCAATGCAGGCATCTACACCTGCTGCAATCCCTGTTAAGGCATGACCTAAAGTATCATGGATTTCACGAGCAAGTCTTTTTCTTTCTTTATCTTCCGCAATCTTTTCACTCACTGCTGCATAATTCTCTAATTCATGATTGACTTGATGTACCATGATTAATTCCTGAGTCATACGTTCATTTTCCTGCACTTCATTCGCAATATAAATCATTAAAAAGAGAATAAAGAAAAGAAGATTAATAATATCTAAGAAGTTAATACCTACCTGCAATAAACCTCTAGTCGTACTTGTATAAACTTCGAAATAAGCATCCGCATTCACAAGAGGAAATAATGTACTAAAGAAATCATAGTTAGATATTATAAGAAGTAAACTTAAAGGAATTGTCAGCCATTTGACATATTTATTCTCTTTAAATCTAAATAATGCATCACAGAATATTAAATAGATAATACCATGATAGCTAAAATAAAGAGATTTCATTATGACAAATCCTAGAATTGTTTCTATAGAAAGAAAGAGAAGATTCTCAAAAGGGTATTCTTTAACACGATGATCAAAGACTTTCATTAATACAATAACACAGCTAAAAAGAATTAATGTTTCAAAGAAGATCAATCCTGGGTTTTCTGGGATATAGTTTAAAGAGCTTAGAAAGTCTCTAGAAAGCTTATTCGCAATAATATAGTTTGTACTGAACATAAATATCATTGCGTAACATGTGATCATAAAGAAATTCCAAGACATCATAAATGTACGGATTCTTTTTAAGCTAATACTTTTCAACATTATTGCCACCCCTTTAAACTATAGGAGTCGATATTGTCTTTAGTAATCATTGTGACAGGTACTTCAATAATTTTTGGAATATCTTTTCTTTGAAGAATATCATACATCTTCTTTGCAGAGAGTTTTCCAAACTTAAGTGGAGATTGTGCAGCTGTACCTGCGATAAGCGGACTCTGTTTAATAAGTGATTTTAAATCTGGTGTGCCATCTACTCCATAGACAATAATATCTTGACGATTTAATGATTCTATGGCAGCGAGTGCACCTAATGCTGAAGGATCATTTAAAGCCATCACAACATCAACATTTGTATGCTTTTTTAATATTGTCTGCATTAAAGGCATCGCACGTTCTAATTGTCCTTCACATTCTGCAGAGTCTATAATTTGATATTGTGGATAATCTTTAATAGTATCTACAAATCCCTGTATTCTTGAAACTGCTGATTCGACAGTAGAATGTTTTAATAAGACAATATTGGCTGATTGCATTCTTTTCATCATATTTTGAGCACATAAAACACCTGCATTATAATTATCAGATTCAATAACACAATCAATCAAATCTGTATTATCTACAGACGCATCTATCGCAATCACTGGAATTCCTGCTTTTCTTGCAGAGTCTAAGGAAGAAAGCTTCTTTGAATCAATAGGATTCACAAAAATACCATCCACCTTCTTTGATACAAATTCCTCTATCTGTTCATTCTGTTTATCTGTATCAAGTTCAGGATTACGTACAATAAGTTCATCCCCGTTTTGTTCTATTTCTTTTCTTAATTCGTTATTAACCACTTCATAGAAAGGGTTGTTCATAGTCATATAAGTTGCCCCAAAGACAAGATGTGTCTTTTGTGGTGTTAGATAGCTTGTATAAACTGTTCCTAACAATACAGCAATCACTAATCCTATAATAATATGAAGTGTCCTTTTACTTCTCTCATCCATTACTCTCACCTACTTGTGTACATTTTAACATAATTCTTACATCCTCTAAATGATAAAAATACAGAGATTATGGTATTATTTGTTACAAATTATGTAAAAGGGTCTATAATATATATAGGCAAGGATAATCTCATTGTATTTACTATTATTTGACCAAGGGGATGATTTCTATGTTAGATATGAGAATTTTAAGTGATCCATATGAAGAAGAATGCTTTCTAATACTAAAAAGCAACCTTCCTAAAATGAAAGATGAAGAGGCATTAGAACTCTATGTAAACTTAAAGAAGTCTTATAAGAAAGACAGAGGTTTAATGCGTTATATCTTTGATGAAACAGAAAAGATTGCACAGAAATTAATGACTATCTAGCCAAAAAAAGAAGGTTCGCGAGAACCTTCTTTTTAGTATTCACTTGGGACAATAACCGCAAGAATAATATAAGCGAGAATACCGCTTCCTCCTAGCGCTGTAAATGCGACCCATCCTAGTCTGACAAGAGTAGGATCAATCTGGAAGTATTCCGCAATACCTCCACATACGCCAGCAAGCATACGGTCATGAGCTGAACGATATAATCTTTTATTCATTTTTCTACCCCTCCTCACACATAGTATCATATTTTCTTTGATATATATAGAATAATACAAATAGAATAACACCTATTGTACTTATAATACATGAAAGAGTATATCCTGGAGGAGTAAATGTGATCTTAATTGTATGACACCCTTTTGTGATACGACATCCTAAGAATGCTTGATTGACTTTTTCTGTATTGACTTTCTTATTATCAATATACATTGTATAACCCTTTTCATAAGGAATACGTGTAATAAAGTAACCATCTTGAGAGACATTGATTTTACCTTCTAGTACATTGGATGATTTCTTAATATCTAATGGATCAACAGTCTGATTTAATGCAGAAGCAGGAAGTGTATACATCTTAATATTTTTAATAATATAGTCACCTTTAGAGAGAGTTACTTTTAATTGATTACTTGTAGTCACATAAGTGAAATGTGTATGAGGATGATAATAAGGATTCTTAATACTAGCGAGTTTATTCTTCATTCCATTGACAGTAATAGATACACCCTTAAGAGGTTTCTTATTCTCAATATCTGCTTCTAATACAACGATTTCATTGTTTGTTTGACGATTCAATGTCATTTCTTTTTTCTGTTTTTTAGTAATATGATAAGAATTCTTGAATCCTGGATCTTCTTTAATAAATTGACTTTGATAATGTGTATCACCTTTATTCACAATCGCGCAATTCACAAGTGTATCTAGAGTATATGGATAAGAGAGCTGTCTAAAATGTTTTTCACTCATTAACTGGTTTGTTGCATAAGCTTGAGGTAAAGAAGTATTTGATTGATAAAGTTTTACATTCTTATCTTGATCCTTTAAAGAATAACCATAAGGGGCATTTCTTTTAGAAATAACTGTATCAATACCAAGTGTCTTAAGGTAGAAGATATTGTCTGTGTCATTCTGTGCTACACGGTTATTTGTAGGAACAGGGATTCTTAATGTATCAAATAGGAATTCATTGTAATGTTTATTATTAGTAGATGTATAGCCTGATACACGTTTAAATAGATAACCATGAGTTTGATTGACATTCTGTCTTGTAGTCAAATCCGCGACTGTATGCATCTTATTTCTTCTTACTAACTGTGAAACATTCTTTTCTGATTTCTTTGGCTTATAGAATGAAGAAGGTCCATTAATAAATGATACAACCAACATTGGAACCACAAGATATCCATACAGTACATGCTTTCTTCTTTGGAGTAAGATAAGAAGCGCAAATAGGCAATCTACAAGTGCTGAGAATGGGTATTTAATAAAGAATAATGGAATCATTAGTAACAGTACAGAATATCTAGAAAGTGTAACATCCCCTTCTTTAATCTTTACTAACATCATACACATGATATAAGCCACGATTGGAATAAAGACAATCATGATCTTACTTCTTGCATATAAGAAACCATTCATAATAAACCACATAAGTGGAGAGTAGAATGATACAAGAGTGACAATAGAAAGCTTTCTTAGCTGTTTATCACTTAATGCAAGAACTAAAAGAATATATGAGATATATGTTAGTCCACATCCATATTTACTATAGAGTAATCCCTTTAAATTAAGAGAAGGGATGAATAATGATGCAAGTGCAGTGGGTGCACCAGATTTACCATTCATTAATATAATATAGAGTGTTGGGATTGTCAGTATTGCGGTTAATAAGACAATGAGTACATAGGATATAAAGAGCTTTTTCCATTCAGCAGGATAACGATAGAGTAAATAAATGAAACATACAATAAAGCATCCAATACAATAGAAATAGCTATGAAGTACAATCATACTGCCACATAGTGTAAAAGCTGCAAAGTTCTTCTTTTCTATACTTATTAAAGCGAGGAATAAGTAAGGCATATAGTTCACAAACATGATCTGTTTATGTGAATGAAAGAAGATACTTGATAATAATACAAGCAAGCTGACAAAGATACAGATGTTTTCGTTATCTGTATGTTGTCTTAAAAAGATATAACAACATATAACAGAGAGTGTCAGCATCAATACACTATAGGCAATGATGATTGTCTGCATATTTACATGTATGAGTAATGCACCTATAAGAATATCTGGTCTTAAGTATCCATAATAAGAGAAGTGATAGATATTTCCTCCACCCATTAACTGTTTCATATAAGTAGGGAATAGTGTTCCTTCACTTCTAATAGCATGTCTTAATGCATCCGCAATAACTACATGCTGGCTATACCAGTCAATTGTGTTACCAAAGACATTGGATGTAAGTATAAAGACTAATGCGATAGATAGTAAACCAAGTAGACAAATGGTGCGCTTGTCTTTTCTAGTCATAAATTTCACCTCGATACTATTGTAAGAAATAAATCTTAAATTTAGACTTAAACAAATCTTAAATTCACTTAATTTTTGTAAATTTTATGTTTAAGAAATCTTAAGAATTCTTTTAAGGTTTTTTAAATAAAGAGATGATATTGTAAAAATGGGTGATAAATATGAATAATTTAAAAATGTTGACAATTAGTTCTTTGTTGATGATTAGTTCATTATTTGGTTCTAATCATACAATTAAGCATAAGAAGATGATTGATGGATTAAATCTTAAGAATATAGATTCTGTGATGTTTGTAGCACATCCTGATGATGAAACTATATGGGGTGGCAGTCATCTTTTAAAGAAACATTATCTTGTTGTATGTTTGACTAATGGTAATAATAAGGTAAGAAGAAAAGAGTTTATGAATGTCATGAAGGCAACAGGTAGTACAGGTGTTATGTTTAATTATCCAGATAAAACAAATGGACAAAGAGATAATTGGAATAAATCAAGAAAATATATCAAGAATGATGTACACTATATATTAGGTAAGAAGAAATGGAAAACTGTTGTGACACATAATCCTGATGGTGAATATGGTCATACGCATCATCAGATGACTTCTTATATAGTAAGTAAAGATAGTCGTGTTGATATGAATCAGTTAGTCTATTTCGGCAGGTATTATAGAAAGAAGAATTTGCCTCATAATCTTAATTCTATAAGTCAAAGTGATTTAGAGAAGAAGATGAACTTAACAAATATGTATAGTTCACAATCTAAGGTTATGGATCATCTTGGACACATGTTACCTCATGAGAACTGGGTGAAGGCAAAGGATTGGAGATAGTTATGAATGAAAAAATCATGATAGTAGATGATGATAAAGATATACGAGAAGTAATCCAGGTGTTATTGTCTAGTGAAGGATATAATGTCATAGAAGCAAGTAATGGGAAAGAAGCATTAGAATTAGTGGATGATGATACAGATCTTATTATTCTTGATGTGATGATGCCTGAGATGAATGGGTATCAAGCGTGTGTATTATTAAGAGAGAAAACAAAAGCCCCTATTCTCTTTTTAACTGCAAAGGGGCAGGATAGTGATAAGACATTGGGTTTTTCTAGTGGTGGTGATGATTATCTGACTAAACCATTTTCTTATAATGAATTAAATGGACGTGTGAAAGCATTACTTAGACGCTATCATGTGTATCAGGGTAAAGGTACTACACAAGAAAAACAGATTATATATAAGACAGGTAATATAGAAGTCAATAGTGCGAAACGTACAGCATCAATAGATGGAGAGAAACTCAACTTAACAGATTTAGAATATAATATTCTAGAATATTTATTAATGAATAAACAGCAGGTTATTTCTCCTAGTCAGCTATTTGAAGCTATCTGGCATGAAGAATATTATTATGGGGCAAACAATACAATTATGGTGCATATTAGACATTTAAGACAGAAGATTGAAAAGGATCCTACAAATCCTGAACATATTAAAACAATCTGGGGTAAAGGATACTATTGTGAGTAAGAGATATGTAAGTCTTGCCTCTAAGATTTTCTTTATATTAATTGCCTCAAGTATGTCCGCAGTATTGGTATATAGCTGTTTTAGAGAACAGATTCCCCACTATTATAATTTTATAGATGAAGTTGCTGGTATTAAGGATAAGAGAAATAAGTTCTTTAAAGAGTTTAAAGAAAAAGCAAAAGATGTAAATTTAACGGATAAGAAGCAGGTTAAGAAGTTAATTAAAACCAAAGATCCATACTTGTCTGTTTATATTTATGATAATAAGAATGAATATTATGTTGCCGCTAATTATGCAGATTTCCTTACTCAACCTGTGAGTGTGATTACACCACTTTATATCTTACAGACTGACTTTGAAACAGATGCGTATAATGCGGTTTATACAAAGATTGTACAGTTCAAGGATCAAAAGGCTGAAGTAGAACTATATGATCTGAACTTGCTTAAGTATATTAAGTATTATTTCTATGTTGCTTTGTTTGCTTCTTTCCTCACATTCCTTCTTCCTACTTTCTTTTTTATTCGTCATAAAGTCAAATATATTGAATGTTTAAAACAGGAAATACTCAATATGTCCCAGGGTGATTTATCTCATCCTATGACAATTCAAGGACGTGATGAACTTGCAGTACTTGCTCGTCAAATGGATGGTCTAAGAGTGACATTAGAGGAAAATTATGAGAAAGAAAAAGAAATGCAACAGACACATCATGATTTGATTACTGCCATGTCACACGACTTAAGAACTCCTCTCACAAGTTTAAGAGGTTATCTGGATATTCTTGCCTTGCATTGTTTCAAGGATCAGGAACAGATGGATAACTACTTACATAGATGTATTGACAAAGTAGAACAAATCAAAGAATTGTCCAATAAGACATTTGCTTATTCACTTGTGTTTGAACAGAATAGTCATCCTCAATTAGAAAGTATGTCTACAGAAGCACTCTTAGGCTATATAGAAGAGAATCTTAACTATCTAGAATTAGAAGGCTTTATCATTCATAAAGACATTAAATACATAAAAAAAGAAGTCCTTTTAGACTTCTCCATGATCAAAAGAATGATCAATAACCTCTGTTCTAATATTCATAAATATTCCGATAAACATGTAGATATGACTCTTACTCTTGATGATTCTTTTGATCTCCTCTTAACCAATAAAAAGAAGAGTGATTTATCTAAAGTAGAGAGTAATAAGATTGGTTTAAGAAGTGTAAAACGTATTGTAGAACTTCATAATGGAACATGTTCTATTGAAGAAAGTGAAGAAACATTCTCCATCTATATCACTATTCCACTAAAAAAGCCTTGATCATAAGATAAATAAAGGGCAGCCATTCAGGCTGCTCTTTAATATATATAGGGAACCGCAAGTGTTTAAAAATCAGAACAGTTATTCTATGTTTCAAATACTAGGATATTATTCAAAAATAGTTTCTGCAAGTTAAAGGTATTTTAAATCTATATTTACGAATCTTACATCTGTTCAAATATCATTCTTCTTAGAAGAACATATAAATCAGAATGGTTTGCTACTGTAAAAGTAATTATATTTATTAACTGAATATACTTTCCCACTGTTTGTATCTCGCATCCAAATTTTTCTTCTTTCTTTAACCGCGTTCCAACAAACATTATGGAAAGATTGATAAGCATGATAATCAACTTGAGCAAACGCAACACTTACACTAATTAATTCAAGAAAACCAGTAATACACGCAGAGGCAACTGCACTTAATCCCCAAGTACAATATGCTGCAAAAGCAGCAATAATAACTGAGGTAATTGCAATTTCCATTTTTTTTGATTTTGATCCTATATTGTATTCTTTTGATTTATAATTTGTTTTTGGAACCTTTGTTGTATTTAATGGACATTGCATACACCTAGTACTCACATTTTGATCATGAAAATGATTCTTAACTCCTTTAACATACTCGCTGTGCAAAGTATCATATTTCAAAATATCATTCTGTGCTCTTGAATAATGATTTGATAACATAACTATGCTTTTGTTATACGAGTCTGTTTTAGATTTCAATCGACTTAATTGTATTTTAGTTAAGTCAAGAAATTCATCAAATGTCATTTTTCTATCATTAACTAGAACTGCATCACTCTCTACATCTAATAATAAAGTATAACTTTCATTAAATTCAGTAATCTCATATTTATGTATTGTTTCATCAGAATATAGCGTTTTAACAGTACCCGAATAGCCAAAATCTTGATTACTTATTGAAATAGTATCACCATCAATAGTGATATCACCTAAAGCTGAAGTTCTTAAAGATGTGTTCGATAAAAGCATTAATAGCATCACAATAGAAAGAAGTGAAACAAGGCATTTTTTTATTTTAGTAATCATAAAATTATCCTCCTATAATTTTTTTAATACCAACAAAATGCAAAAGACAATTTGTCAAATAACGGTTCTCTATTATCGCTTTAAAAAACATATTTGTTCTCATTAAGTAAAATAATAACTAAATTTAAGAAAAAGTTACTAAGTTTTAAGTTGTTGCCTGTTCTTTCTAATGATATTTAATATTAAAAATAATGTTTATAGCCTGGCTGTTGTTTGTGGGTATTCAAAACATTTTTACATTAATTTATGAAGTTCCTCTTTGTCTAAATATTCCTCAACATAACCACAATTTGTACATATATAATATGTAACTTTAGCACAACTTTTTTCAGTAAATACATATCTAGATTGAGAGATATTTCCTCCACCAGAAGCATGCAATACATCCTTTATTTTTAGGATTTTTTTATTATTGCACTTTGGACATACTTTATTTTTCATCATCCGCATTACTCCTTTCCTTTTCTTTTCTTTTTACAATATCATTATATTATAGTACCTATTTACTATCAACAAATTATGCTTTTTTAAATAATTTGTTTATTTATGTTATCTTATTCAGCAAAATACCACAACGGTATTCGTAATAGGCTTCCTTAAGTGAAATAGGCATAGGTGATTATTCCACTTTCGTTGATCACTCATTCCGATTAGGTTGACCAAGTGTTTCGATACTCTTGACCAACTAACCATTTTCATAAAATTCCGACGGGGTTGACCAACCATTCTGATGAACCTGACCACCTAAAATCCTGCCTGTACTTTATTTACAGTCAGGATTATTTTTTGTTTATCTGCTTCTCATTGACTTATCACCAAAGATTTTTATTGTCTGTGATTTTGATATTATTCTATCCATTATTGCATCAGCTAAGGCACCTCCACCAAGCTTACTGTGCCATCTTGCAACATCAAACTGAGAGCAGAATACTGTTGAATGAATACGATATCTCTTTTCCAGTATTTCAAGAATATCCTGCTGTTCCGCATTATTAGTCCCTATCAACAGCCATTCATCTAGTATTAAGAGATCACACTTTATGTATTGATTTATTCTCTTTCTGTAGTTTCCCTGAACCTTTGCAAGATCTAATTCAGCTAATAAATCAGGAAGTCTTACATACATTACCTTCAGGGTTGCATTACATGCCTTTACACCTAGTGCACATGCAATATATGATTTACCACTTCCTGTAGCACCAACTATAATGAGATTCTCATATCAATTGATATATTCATTCGTTGCAAGTCTTTCAATCTGATCCTTATTCAATTGTCTATCTGCATAGTATTTAATCTGAGTTACTGAAGCTTTTGATTCTCCAAAATTCGCATTCTCAATAAGTCTTTCAATCTTAAGGTTATGCTTGGAAACTGTTTCAGCATCTATAAGAAGCGCCAGTCTCTGCTCGAAAGTTAATTCATGGATATCTTCTATTTCATCCTGTTCCTTATAGGCTTTCGCCATACCTTTTAACTTTAATAAAATCATCTTATCATATGTATCTCTATTCATTGTTGCTTCCTCCATAATACGATGAACCTCTAATAATCGCATAGCTATCATCAATCACCTGTTCTTCTTCTGTTTTTCTAATATCTTGATTATGTGCAATAATTAATTTAATATTCTTGTAGCGGGGCAAAGCTAAGTGTTGAAGCGCCATATGGCACGCTTCCTCAAGCTGCTTGGATGAATATGAGTCTGCCAACTTTAATATTGATCTGCAGCCGTTATATGCTTGTTGTTCCGCTTTATAATGATTCAATAGCTGGTCAATGACCTTATAAGTACTAGGTCCTATCTTATCTGCCCACTTTCTGAATCTATCGCCATTCCATTCACCTGCTTTTTTATGATTCAATGGCATATGATCCATATTGGTAGAATACTGACCAGGATTACCATATAAACGTCTATGAGAACAGATACGTTTCTTCTTGTAATAGACTTCAATGACGCTTCTAGTGATTCTTACATCAACTTTATGCTTGATATACTCATAAGGGACTGAGTAATACATCTTATCAATAGAAATATGATAATTGTATTGTAGCCTGCTTCCATACAGCGAATTCATATGATTCTTTAGGAAGAGGTCTCAGGAACATCTTCTATTCATTTTCAAAAATCTCTTTACGGCTTCCATTTCTCTTTTGGAATGGCTTTGCATTGAATTCTTCAAGACATTTTATAATTTTCATATTAGCTTCAATGACGGAATTGAATTCCTCCTTTCTTAGACGAGCTATTATGGAGGATGTCACCTTGCCAACAGTACCCTCTATACTTGGCTTTGCTTCGGCTTTCTGACCTGTGCAGGCATGATGGCAGTCATATAATGATTTCCAAAATCACTGTAAGTATCCGTAAGGATGATTTCTCCGTTTTTAGGATGAATCACAACTCCTGTCTTAAGGTTATCGCAGACTACTCTTACTGTAGATCCATCAAAGTACTCAAACATGTAACGATTACAATTGATCCATGTATCCATCTTCATATCTTTTGTAGCTTCTACATATGAATACTGAGAGAATGGGAGTGTAGCTACAAATAGATATACCTTAACCACTTCACCTGTAGAAGGAACAGTATAATGCATTGTAGGCTGAGTATTTAAAAATACCGTAAAATCCCAAATCATTTTCAGCACACACATTATCTGATTGAATTATTACGTCTACATTTTTTCAGCTTGTTTTATATATTAGAAACATTGTCTCCAATATCATGATAACTCAACTATAATATAATGCAATCGATAGCATAAGTGGTGCACTTCATTCAAATGATGATACTATACCTTATGTATAATCTGCATATCAATGATAAAATTGTTATGCTTTTTTTGAATTTATTATGGACTTTTATTAACAGAAAATTCAGTTGATCAATAAATCATTTGTTTGAATATTTATTAATATCCAATGGTTTTTTTGGTTCGAACATTCCATAACGAGAATACGTCAATTTAGAATTAATGGCAATATTCCAAATTTGTTTCTTTAAGATCTTTATTAAAAATTTCATTGTAAATCACCCCACTTTCCTAACAGCAACAAAGCATATATAGCTATAACAGTAAATTTTACATATATGATCAAAGATGGAATAAATAGATTAATAGCCAAAGGAATCAGAAAGATGTTAATAACTGTTTTTTTCTTAAACTCATACTCAATAAATTCATCCGTTAATGTAATATATAAAATTCCAACAAGTGAAAAAATGTAACAAATATTGAATTGCAAAGCATATTTTCCATAAGGAAGAAAAGATAATGTAAATATCATCAAGAAAGTTATATTACACCTCAAACAAGAAGAGCAATGAAAACCGCCACAATACCTTCTAATAGAGATAAATGTAATCAAAAAAACGATTCCTTCCGATAATTTGTTAAAAATCAAACTTGGAACTATAATAATCAAAAAATTTGATAAATCAGATAATAAAATCTGAACTCCATATTTATATATATCTCTTTCTTCTGGATTATTATAACCTAAAAGATCTACAATTACATTTGATAAAATATTCATTACTTTTTTCCTTTCTCTAAAAAATCACTATATGCAATTAATAAAAATCAAAAATTACCAGTTTCTAAAATTTTATGTCATCAATATAGCATGTTTTCATGTGTTTTATTACTGAAAGCCTCAGCATCTATAATTATTATAAGAATCTAAAATTACATTTTTCTCTTGTATGAAGGTTTAATCTACTTCCTAATAAAAAAACTAGATATTTTTGTATTTATCTTGTTCTGACACTACTTGTTATTTCTACCATTAAATTAACTTCTGTCATGATTTCATTAACTAATTCTAGTGATTTTCCAAGATCAAATCTGATTTTTCTTCTATAAAAGAGATATTTTTATCTTATTGTTTAAAAGCGCCTGATAACACATAATTTTAGATACTGCATAATAAAGTTTATGACGTATACAGAAGCAAGCTGTCTTCTTTTTCTCTAAGACTTAAGCTTCACCTTCTAGAGTAATTTTATGTAACCCAATTCAATGAATTTAATCCATTAGTTCTAAGTAAGATGACATCAGTAGAATAAGGAATTAGTTCTATCACAAAAAGAATTATGACAGTCAAAACAGTTATATTCTGGTGCCCGTTCTTATCCTTTCCGTTTTGCTTAAAATGAACTAAACCATAGATAGTACATGTCTTATAAGATGGAATAATGTCTCCAGTATCCTGTTCATACTATGATACAACAATCTTATTTACATAATCCTTATCCTTAGATTTTAAATAGTTTTTTTTCATAGTTTTCAATTATCATTGCACTCACCGGACCTTTTAAAATCGTTTCACAACTATTAGAAATAATGTCAAGTTGAATTAGATAAAAAACAAGTGTTAAGCAAAGTTTAAAGATTTACTTTCAATGTTTTTCTTAAACTTTGACTTTATTTAATATAATATCACAACATATTTTATCATTTATGTTAATACTCATTTCCCCTGAGTATTTTTTAACTATATTTTCCAACAAAATAGGATACAATTCTGTTTTACTTTTACCCTTACAATAAAAACTTAATGATAAATAATAAAATTTTGATTTTTCTCTAGTTTTGAATACGACTTCTTTGCTCAAATCTATATTTTCAATAACAAGCTTAAGCAACGAATCTAGAATGATTGCTAAATCAAGGGAATCAATTTCTAAAAGATTGCTTTCCAAATATAAATTCCAATGAATATTCTTATCTTTGTAAACAAGTATAACAGTATTAAAAATATTGTTAATAACACTGTTTTCTGTTTCTATAAATTGTGATGGATTATTTTCGATATTTTGCAGTTTTAAACAGATATTTTTAATGTTCTTATTTTGTTTCTCTTTTTTCAAAATGAGAAGAACATTTTCTAAACAATGTTTTAATTTTCTATTTTCATCATTAATACTCTTTGTTGCTTCAATGAAAAATTTCATATTTTCGAATTCAGAATATTGAATATTTTTTTTCATCTGTTTATAATTTTCTTCTTTCAAAACGTTATATAATGCATAGTTTAGAATCAGCAAAATAGATAAACTAATCAAAAGAGTAAAATATGTTTGTTGGTCAACTCGATTAGACAATAAATTCAAAAAGCTATATGCTAAGGTGCAAAAAGAAATAGAAATAATAAAAAACAATATGAGCAAGGATTTGCTATAGGCAAAATTTCTTTTTTTCATAATCTTAGACGAAAAGAAACTTAATGAACAAAATAACAGCTTACTAAATAACGAAACCAAAAGTAGTAACCGAGGTGTTGAAAAAATAAGTGATATACTTTTATGAAATATATTTTGAAACAAAAACAATGAAAATATATTTGAGATAATAATTAATGTTTCAGCATAGAGTAGTAAAAATATAATTTCAATAGAAGAATTACCAGAATACCTGTAACATATTAAAAATGCAATTGCATTGATAAGAAACAGTGAAATTTGATCAATATGAGTAAAATATGATGAAACTGTTAAAATAGCCATTGATAGCATAAATAAACAATAACTATGTAAAGGTTTGTATTTTTCATTTCTGTTTATACATTGTGATACAAAATATACATATCCTAATGATTCAAAAAAGTTAACAACAAAATCCCCCATAATATGAACTTATCCTCCTTCTCTTAAAAATTGCATCCACTTTTCATGAACGTCTTTTATTTTTCTACGGCTGATATAATACTTTTCTTCGCTATTTAAAGTTACTTCATCTTTGTGAATATAAGACACAAAATTCAAGTTTATAATATCAGACTTATTGATTTGAACAAAAAACGGTGAAAGATCCATAAGTATATCTTTTAAATTCATTCTTGATTCAAATTGTTTATCGTTGTAATAAAAAATACACTTATCCCTCATTTTTGAAATAACTGTAATATCTCTTTGAACAAGAGAGTATTCAATACCAAATGATGAGATTTTAAGTATCTTATTCTTATTCATATAAAACTGCAGACAACGATCAATTTCAGATATCCCCTTATATTTTAAATCCTTCTTTAAAATATAAGAAAATGGTGAAACAACGAAGGAATTAAATACATATGTTGTGTAAGAACTAATAAACATAATGAGAATATCTATATTAGAATTTCTAATTTGATTACATATACTGATTCCATTATATTGTTTAATTTCAACATCTATAATAAGCAAATCAAATGAATGAATGTCTACCAATAACTGCTCAGGTGAAGAAAATGTAGAGATTGAATAATCAGTTATACCAACTTTAGTAATCCTTTCAACTATAATATCCTTTACTTCATCCATAAAAACAGAATCATCATCTACTATCGCAATTTTCATTGTATTAATCATCCTTTCACAAAAAACGAATAATATTTTTTCAATATCATTAATAGAGTGGTTGAAAATACTATACTATATGAAGATTTTTTTAAGCAAAAAAAGCAAAAAAACAAAACTATAGATTCAGCCAAAACATTCAGTATATATGCACATTTTAAAAAAATAAGATTAAGAAGAATATCGATTATTATTTTAATTATAATGATTTTTAACATATTTTTTATGATAGTTTCTAAATACTTCTTTCTGGACTGCCTGATAATAATCTCATTTTTAAATATCTGATAAATATTTAATATTGAGCAAAAAATATATTCATTGTTAAAAATCATTAATATAGAAAAAAAACATAAAACTAAATTAGTTGATAATGTATATTTAGAAAGCAAATAATTATTACTATTACAGTTAAGTAATATAAACAAAAAAATGTTATTTACCATATATACCAGGCATTTCTTAATCATTACTTTCTGCATATAATTTTCCATCTTTCAACGTATAAATATGTGTATAATTTATATTGTGTATTTCATCATGAGAAGCAATAATTATTGCTTTTCCTTGTTGACATAAAGCATTTATTAAATCTATGAAAGTCTGTATACTTTTTTTATCAAGACCTCTAACTGGTTCATCAAATATTATTAAATTTTGATTTTCCATCACTGCTTGTATTATTGCTACTTTTTGCCTCATGCCCAAAGAATAGGTTTTCATTTTAGATTTATTATGTATATCTAACGAAAATAAATCTGTTAATTTTTTAATTGCTTCATAATTATAATTATTATTTATAGATGCCAAAAAGTACAGGTTAAATAAAATTGTTTCATTTTCTATAAAAGAGGGATTTTCAATCAATGCACCTATTTTTAGATTTTTATTTTTATCTATTTCTCCTCCATCTTTTTCAAGAATATCACATATGATTTTAAATAAGGTTGTTTTCCCAGATCCATTTATTCCTTTGATATATATAACATCTCCTCTAGATATATTTAAATTAATATCTTTTAATATACATTGATTTTTATAAAATGATTTTCTTAGATGCGTTATTTTTAGCATAATTCCCTGTTATGAAATGACCTGTGTCAAGACGCAAATAAACTTCTACTATTCGATTTTATCATCAAGGGCATAGAAAGGCCCCAAATCATATAGATTTTGTGACAATTAACCATCCTGTTATTCGTGGATTGGGTACCAAAAGGTTAATGGTTCGTCGACAGCTCTATAATCTCTATACGTGGATCAATGTTTTTATAATTCGACAAGATCACGACTTCTCATCAAAATTTACATTGCCTTCAGAGGTGATTCTTAGATAGCTAAACCTGTTCTATTTATTTGAGGTCCATCTATGCCTTGATGTTTGTTTATTTTTTTAAAGGCCTTTCACTTTTCCTTTCTTAGTGTTTTATTTGAATCTATTTATAAAAACTAATCTAAATGACCAGTTTCGATTCCCCATACGAAGTATGACAACTCTCTTGCAATGGCTGTAATAGCAATATTTCTGCTCACGCCTCTTAATATCATACGATGATACTTCTTTTGTAGTCTTACCATTGCCTTGTCTGCATAATCTATGACCTTTACATCCTGATCTTTCTGTTTTGATTTAAGCTTCTTTCTTTTTTTCCTATAGTTCTCCTTACTAGCACCAGCGCTGCCACTACCAATGCAGTTCGAATCATAGAATTTCCCCACTTGAATCTTCAGATGATGTAAATCCGCAGTAAGAGGCAAAGGCTTTGGCGTTAGGAAATCTATCAAAGTCTGATGTCTCAGCATAAAGGGTCATAGCTACTGTCGTATCAATCCCCTTGATACAGCTCAGTTGACCTATCTTTTCTTTGTATGTTTCTTTCTGAGATAATTCTTCTAATCGATTTTGGAATCCTTCTATCTTTTCTGTCAGAATTTCCAGCTGTGATAAATATTCATCAAGTATTTCTCTGTGCATCTCATTCATTTTCAATGCTTTTAGCTATTACGGCATATCTTATGAGATGAATCGATATTTTCATCATACTGTTTATATATTGATGCAACACACTTACTAACATAATCCTTATCCTTAGATTTTCAGTTATCAAACGACTCCCTCCAAACTTTTAAAATCATTTTACAACTATTTGAAAAATAACAATTCAAGTTAAGCGTTTTTGTACTAAAAAATCAGACGCAAATCTAAATTTAATAATTATGCAGCAACATTCTTCTTAAACTTTGCTTTAAAAATTAGGTATTAATACAAAATAGTGAATACATAAATTGATAATAATTGCTACTGATAAACATAAACCATTTTTTTTAATTAAAATTTGAATTAATAATATAAAATGGCTAATATTAGCAATTATAAAATATATGTATATTAAGTGCATACTTTGATACGACAAAACATCATTGATTCCAAAAAATGTTACCCCATATAGTAGAAAGAAAGTAAAATAGACACTAATTTGAAACAAACTCGCAAAGATATTCAATCGAAAAAAATTATAATATCCTACTCTTTGTATCATTAAATCTTTAATGTCAATAAACTGACATATTATATGGTTGCTAATGCCCAAAAATATATTATGTATTATTAATGCCAAATAATGCGAAAGCATAAACCCATTAACGAAGCTCTGTGTCCCATATATAAATGGAATAATAGTAACAAATAGCAAATTAATTACCATTATGTAAACAAAACATTTCTTTAGAATAAATTTATTCTTCATTATTATATTCTCTCCTCATTTCAATTTTTAAGGTAAATATTGTAATTAAAGAATAAATAATAAACGATATTAAATATACTAATATCGGCGAAAATACATATCCATATTTTCCAAAACCGGAAACACCAGGGAAAATTAAATTTAATAAAGACATCGCTGAAAATAAGATTAAGATATTATAATTTTCTGACACAACAAATAATCGATCGCCAATAATTACTGGTAAAACAACTAATATAACACCGATTACAATACTGGATATCTTAAAAAGATATTTCTGTTTTAGCATATTTTTTAAAGATAGAATCAAAGTAGAAAACAAAGCAAAGCCTAAACCTGATAATATCAAATATATCAACATATTTATATATATATTTTCATTATAGATATCAATTGTATAATTTTTGAATTTGATTACGTCATGATATGAGAAAAAAATTGGAGTCAAAAAAAAGTGTATAACAAAAATCATGGATATATAGATGCTTAAAATTAATAAAAATGAATTTATAAAATTCCTTACATAACTTTGATAAATATATTTTTTAAAGCCTATTCTTTCTTTTATATAATAATCGAATTTATTAAAATGATTAATATGATATTGCTCAAGTAAAAATGCTGAGGGAATCGATAAAATTATTATTGGAATTTCAAAATTCATATTAGGATTCAACGAATTATAGAATAAACATAACCCTGCATCTTTACAACCATTTTTTGCTAGTAAATAGTATATATCGGTATAAAACTGAACAGAAAGTATAGTTATTATAATAAATATAATTACAATTGTATGAACAAATCTTTTTTTTGAGTTTCTTTGTGTATATAACATATCCCTATCCCTCCTTTATTAATTATTCTAAAACATAATCTGTGTTTTTCAATATATATACGATTAATGGATAGATTACAAGATAAATGGTATTTAGATTGCAAATGACAATATTATTGTGTAGGTTTTCCAACCTCCTTATATTGTCTTTTTCCTACATTTTAATTTTATCCTTTGCATAAAAAGCACATACCGTGGTGCACTCATCCCGTAATAATCATTCAATAGATATTTGTCTTATCGTTTTATATGTATAGAATACACTTTGAAATAATGTCGCAAAAGTATCCAACAGTTTAAATTCTTTTCTTTAGTTAATACCTTTCATCTCAATAATTCACCTTTAAACATGCTCATATTGAAAACGAAAATACATTGAATATACTTAATAATGAAATTGAAGTTGGTCGATCAAAATCTAATTTCAAAATAATATAGGAGAAAACATATACAATATGAGAATTAAAATTTTTATAATTGCTTTAACAATAACTCTATTAATACCCATAGTAGAAACAAGAGCGAAAGCTATTTCCAATGTAACAAGCTATCAAACAATTTCTGAAACACATTTAATTATTAACAACAATGAGGAATTAAATCAATATGATCATCTAATCGCACCAGAATCTTTATCATTTGAAAATCAAGAAGTCCCACTATACGTAACTTTTAAGAGTCAACAAAAAGCATTATTGAAGTTTAATCATACCTTTTCAGATGAATTAAAAAAAATTTCTGAGAAATATGGACTGTATGAATTAACAAAAAATAATTACATTAATTATCAATCAGCTATTAATGCCATGATTGATAACGATTTAACTAATGTAGATAGATACAATCAAATGTTAGAATTTATTGATATTTTTGAGAACAGATATAAAAATGATGAGATTATCTCTCAAGTAAGATTAGCGAGATCAATTAGAACCCGCAACAAGGAGTACTTAAAAGAAAAAATAAATTCCCTTACACCATCATACAACAAAGATACAAGAAACACCAAGCTGGAAAGAAAAAGTAATTTAGGTATTCCAAATTTGACTGGAGCTATTAATTATGCAAAAAAATACGCAGAAAAACCTAATACGTTATATAGATATTTTACTAATGGAGATTGTACAAATTTTATTTCACAAATATTGAATAATGGAGGTGTAGCTCAAGTTACAAGTAACAGTAAGTATTCAGGATGGTGGTACAGAACTGGAAGTAATTACTCACATTCTTGGACTGTAGCTGATACTTTTTCCAAATATATGGGAAGAGTAAAGTATAATGTCTCTTGGAATACATTTAGAAGCAAATTAGTCAAGGGTAGTTTTATAGGAAAAGATAACACTGGTGACGGTGATGTAAACCACATGGCTTTCATTACAGCTATTTCAAGTGATAAAAAACAAGTACAAATTGCACAGCATACAACTAATTATATTAAATGGAGTAATTCTACTGGCTGGACAAATATAGGATCAAAGGGAGTATACTATTTAGTACGATGAAGAAATTATATTTAATCATAAAAATAAGTTTCTTTGCTATTGTAATAGCCGTTTCTATATTTTTAAAAGAAAAACATTTTACTGCATACATATCTCCCGGAGCTGTAATTGATCAAACAGATTACCTTATTCAATTTAATATTTTTTCAAAAATTCTGTTGGCTAGCAGCTTACTATTACTCATTCTATTCTTTACTTATTATAAAATGAGTGTACGCTTATTTGATATTACATTATTAGATAAAATAATTTTATTTTATTATTCTGTATTCTTTATTACAATATTCACTACTTATCATTCATTTTATGTATATAGTGGAGATTTGTGCCATTTATCATCTATATTAACCTCTATCACTTTTTTACAATATGATTTTTTAAATGTATTTCCAATTGGTATCATCCTCTATATTCCAATACTGTATTTATTTTTCATAAAACACGAAAGGAGAAAACTATGAAACGAAAAAAAATAATGACTATTGGTTTGATTTCATTAATAACAATTTTTGTTTCCTTAGTCACTGTGGAAGCCAGCACATGGACAAGTACTGGCAGAATAAACAATCTTCCAACTTATGGTAAGGTAAAAGACTTAAATATTTATAACAAAAAGACAACCTCAACTCAAATTGCTTCTTTTCAAACCACTGAAGTTTCTGCATCATTGCCAACATTTGGAAGATTAAGAAATTCAAATGGTGCTTTAAGATCTGAATGGGTTTATTTGATTAAAGGACCTGCGATTTATCATGGAAAAGAAGCAGATGCTAAAAAAGGCTATAAGTATTACGCTTCAGTTAAAACAAGTGACTTTGAATTTGGATCTGGAAATTATGTATCCTTTAAGTTTTCTGCAGATGAAAAATAGATTCACACAAGTTAAAGATTCTGTAAATTGTTTAGATAGTAAATAATACAAATTAAACATGTAAAAAGGCTGTAAATGCTAATGAGATAGTATATCTTTCTACTCTCATTAGTTTAAGGTAATTTATAATAACTAGGGGTTTCCTATATTTTAATTATCACGTAGTATGGGGTGAATCTCACCCCATACTTTTTTTATGCTTTAGAAGTCTATTTCAGAAGTATCTAAATTTAATGATGAATCCTCATCATTATTTTTTATTAGGGAATACTGAATATCATCAATTCGGTGAGAAATAGACTCCA